>Ga0335081_10000087_pt1 | contig 182492 bp, 168 predicted proteins | sample Lox_Sample_35_FD_206713 | JGI IMG/M metagenome (GOLD analysis project Ga0335081, IMG submission 206713) | Soil microbial communities from Loxahatchee National Wildlife Refuge, Florida, United States - Lox_Sample_3.5 | ecosystem: Environmental > Terrestrial > Soil > Wetlands | place: USA... | reverse complement strand
AAGAAAATGTCCCGTGGTTATTTAAAAGGATCTACAAAACAGAACGGCTATTATTGAGAAATCATCGGGGTAGGGCGTTCTTCCCTATTCGAGTACCATGGATGCAATTTTTCCATAGCACGGGCACTGTATTATAGTTGTATTGCTTTGAGCAATTGGCCTTTGATATATTGATTGATATTATGAAGTGCGGGACTACCGCTATCCAAAATAATCTAGTGCGGCCAATAGAAGATTGAATGCAAATAATCTATTATAATAATTTGTATTAATAATTGAGGAGTCAATTATGGCACGAATAGCTACAATCACCAATAATCAAATTCTCAAAGCCGCTCAAGCTGAGTTCCTCGCTCATGGAATTCGCGCAACCTCAGCGGCAATTGCCAAGCGTGCCGGCGTATCATCAGGCATTCTTTTCCAGAGATTCGGTACAAAGGAAGCTCTTTTTACCGCAGCGATGAATGCAGGAAATAATGCTGGTGGACAACCGCGACAGTTTGACCCTCGACAGCGTGCCGGTAAGGGGTCTGTTCAAAGAACTCTTGTTGAAATTGGAGATATCTTACTTGACCGGTTTTTCGTCACTGTTCCAAACCAGATGATGGCATGGGCCAATCCGGGACCAGAGCGTGGCGAAAGCATGGCCGATCAGTACCGTGAAAGAGGGGTCCGAGGTCAAAAAGTACTCGTGGAATACTTACGGGCCGAAGCTGCCTTAAAGCGAATCCGACTCGTCGACCCATTTGTTGTGGCGCAGACGTTTGGTGGTGCACTTTGGTTTTTCGCATTCGAGCAGGTGACTGGTGCAAAGTTGAGGGATAAAGGTCCTTCACCGTCACGAAGCGAATTCGTTCGGCAACTTGTCGACACACTATGGCATGGGCTGCGCCCGTGACAACAGCTATTGTTTAGGAGAATGCGAAATTATTATTAGAAACGCGAAAGGGAAACAGGGTGAGAAAATTATTTATTGAGCGGCTAATCATTAATTCCTTGGCATTAGCTTTGCATTATTGCTATTTGACATTCTTTGGAAAGGACTACAACCATGATAAGTCAAAGGAACAAGAGAGACGTTTTTTTTGGTAAATTAATAATTGAGCGAATAATTATTTATCTCTTTTCGTTGTGCCTGCTTCTTCCAATTCAGGCACATGCGCTCCAGCCACTCGCCGATTTCCTCCACCATGCGGCGCAGCGCAACTTCGACTATAGGGAGGCCCGTGCTACAGCAGTGCAGCGGGAGCATGAAACCAGCCAGGCATGGGCGCGTCTTCTTCCGTCGGTGACCGCCCAAGCCGACTATATCCGCAACCAATATCTTGGCGAAGCAATTATTCCCACAGGGGCACCAGCAGTTGGTGGCACTCTGCCGACCCGGAATGTCATCATTACTCCGGTCGATCAGCGGGATGCATCCTTTACTGCCGCTCTCACCCTCATTGACGTTGCCGCATGGGACAACATCGGTGCCGCCGGGGCCAACCGTGAAGCACAGAAAGCCCGCATGGCAGCCACCATGCTCGAAGTTCAGAAGACGGTAGCGCAGACCTACTACCAAATCATTGGTGCAAGCGCGGTTGGGCGCGCAGCTCGGCGTACACTTGCAGCGGCCCAGGACAACGCTCGTTTTATCGAAACACGTGTCAATGCTGGCCTGGCTTCGGAATTGGATCTGAAACGGGCTCTCGCAGAAGTGGAGCGGGATCGACAAGCAATACAGGACGCAGATTATACGACCATAACATTAAAGCGCTCACTCGAAACCCTTACCGGGCTTGTTCCCGAAGGTGATCCGGTCAAAGATTCAACGGCATTGCCGATGGATGATCTTCGTGACGAGCAGCCTCTCGCAGAATGGATAACAGGGATCGATTCGTTGCCATCGGTGAGAGCCGCATCATACGACAGGCGCGCGGCAAAACTCACTGCAGCCGCTTCACAATCGGCGTTGTTCCCGACTGTTTCCGCCCAAGCCACCGAGCGCGCAACGGACGCAACCGGGTTCGGCCAATCCCCTTATTATGCAATTGAGTTTCTCGCTTCCTGGAAGCTCCTCGACGTGTCCAGCTTTCAGGCATCTCGCGCACAACGGGCTGTAGCCGAAGCATCATCTGTTCGCTATGATCGGGCACGTGAAACGGCAGGACAGACGATCTTTGATGACTGGCACCACGTCCGCACACAGATCGAAAAGAGCCGTGCGGCACGCAGCTCCCTTGACGCATCACAGTTGGCGCTCTCCGTTGCCCGAGAAAAATATTCCTCCGGCAAGGCCACGCTGCTTGACGTAGTGCAAGCAGAACGGGATGCTTTCGCCGCTGAAGTCACCCAGATTCAGGCAGAGGCGGATCTTGCCTCAGCACGAGCATCCCTTCGGTTGAGCGCCGGTCATTCCCTGGAGGCAAAATGAAAAACCAACAATTATCCAACCTTGTGGGCGCAACCGATGCTTTGGCAACACATCGTCCGACGCGCATTCTACGTCTGCGCACCATGCTCCATGTGGGAACAAAGATGATGTTTCATGACAAACTGAAGTTCGCCGGAACACTGTTCGGTGTGTTCTTCGCCGTGGTTCTGGCCAACCAACAACTTGGGGTTTTTCTTGGTCTACTTTCGAAAAACACCATGTTCATCGACAATGCAGGTGCTGACCTGTGGATCGTGCCTGCCTCGACACAAACATTGCAGCCGGGGAAACCAGTCGCAATGGCTTCTCTCTACGAGGCGCGAACGACACCGGGTGTGGCATGGGCCGAGCCGCTTCTTTTTGGTGGAGGGTCGGTTTCATTGCCCAGCGGCGGAAGTGAGCAAGTGACGATAGTCGGAACAAAAGCTCCCTATTGGCATGGCGGACCATGGAACATCGTCGCCGGTTCGGTTGATGCACTACGCAATCCTGATGTCATGATCTTTGAAGACTCTGAGCGCGATAAGCTGGGCGGCCTCAATATGGGCAGCGTACGCGAGGTAAACGGACATCGCACCGTTGTAGGCGGTTTCACCTGGGGGTTATTGCCATTCGCTCCATCGTATTCATTCGCCGAATACGATTATGCGCGAGTCCTCTTGGGCACTCCGTCAGACCAAACGAGCTTTGTTCTTGTTGGTGTAGCACCAGGAAACAATCCCGACTCGGTTGCCGCTACCCTACAGGCACGAACTCCTGATTATTTGGTTCTGAGCACCCCTGCATTTCACAATCGGGTGCTGCGCTATTTACTCGTGAGTACCGGCATTGGAGCAACAACTGCCATGTCGACGGCGTTCGGGCTCATTGTCGGGTTGGTCATTGTCTCGTTATCAATGTTTTCCGCCGTTGTTGACAATATCAGAGAATTCGGTACGTTGAAAGCAATCGGCTGCCGTAATGAAGATTTGGCGTTGTTGCTGCTTGTTCAATCGGCATTTTACGGGCTCTTGGGCTCGCTTATCGGACTAACACAAATTTCGGCTATAGCCGGGTTCATGCGTTCGCCCAAATTGGCTCTGGTACTGCCATGGCAGACATATGCCTGTACGCCTTTATTGATGGTCCTTTTATGCGGGCTTGCTTCCTTGCTTGCCCTTTCACGCATTCGTAAACTTGAACCTGGGATGGTGTTCCGATGAAAAACACAAATGAACGCCCGTGTGTCATTAATGTCAATGGGCTCAGTAAAGTATATGGTTGGGGCGCTGTCGCCTTCGAGGCTCTGAAGGATGTCGACTTCTGCGCTGCTGCAGGAGAGTTCGTCATGATCTCCGGCCCGTCGGGCAGCGGAAAGACGACGCTTCTGTCGATCCTTGGGTGCGTGCTTCGTCCCACTACCGGGAACGTTACCATTTTCGGCCGCAATGTCAGCAACGCACGTGAAAACGAACTGCCGTCACTGCGGTTGAGTCTGATCGGCTTTGTGTTCCAGGGTTTTAACCTGATAGCCTCGTTATCTGCAAGCGAAAATATCGCTCTCATTCTCGAGCTGCGCGGATGGGAACCTAAGAATGCTCAAGGCGAGGCCGCTAAAATGCTCGCGGAGGTGGGAATTGCGGAAAAAGTTGACTCGCTCCCACGAGATCTTTCGGGTGGTCAGCGCCAGCGTGTCGCAATAGCGCGCGCGCTCGCAGGTCATCCGCCACTTCTTCTTGCCGATGAGCCTACGGCAAACCTGGATGGCCAGACCGGATTGCAGGTCACTGAGTTACTCAAAGACCTCGCGCGCATCCATGGTTCAACCGTGGTGGTCGTTACACATGATCCGCGAATCCACAACCTCGCAGATCGAATCGTAAACCTTGAAGATGGACAAATAAAAAAGGAGTCGCTATGAAACGCAAATCATGGGGTATCTACCTTGGAATAGTGGGAATGGTCTTGATGATATCGTTCATTGTACGGTCGCTTGCGAGCGGACCGTCGACAGCGCCTCAAAAGAAGGATATTGTCAAAGCCGAGCGAACAAGTACAGCCGCAGGGAAAGCCGATGAACGCATGGTAATTCCCGGGCCCGGCCTGGTTGCCGGAAATGCCATCGTGGAGCCGCGCCAGCCAGCGACCAAGGTCGCCGCCGCAGTTCCGGGACGAATCGCCGCAATTGTTGTCCATGAAGGCGACAGGGTAAAGCGCGGAGCACTGCTCGTGCAGCTTGAGGACGCACCGGAGCAGGCTGCACTGAAAGTCGCACTATATGATTACGAAAAAGCGATGCATGGTCAGCGCAAGGAAGATATTGAGGCCTCGATCAGCGACGCGGAAGCGGCACGGGCTCGGGCGGACCTGTCGGCCGAAGCGCTTCGTCGCACCGAGCAAGCGGCAAAAGGCGGCGCTGCTACCGCCGATGAGCTTGACAGAGCGCGACGGCAGGCGGAGAGCGATCGCCGTATGTTCGACGCGAGCGAGTCGCGCAGCCGGGCGATGGTAGCCGGTTCACGGTATGAAGACATCGCAGCGGCGCGCGCGCGGCTCGATCAAGCGAAAGCGAATTTGGAGCGGCTGGCGGTACGTGCGCCCATTGATGGCGAGGTTCTCCAGGTGAAATATCGCGCCGGTGAATACGTGACTCCGGGCGGCGACCCGCTCGTCATGATGGGTGATATGAGCGCATTGCGAGTCCGGATTGACGTTGACGAGCGCGATATTGGCCACATTGCAGTCGGCGATTCGGCGTTTGCGGTGGCTGATGCGTACCCCGGGAAAAAGTTCACCGGCAGAGTGGTTGAAATTGGCCGCATGATGGGGCGCAAGAATGCTCGAACCGACGATCCGACGGAGCGCATCGATACGAAAATTCTTGAGACAGTAATTGAGCTGGATAACCCTAATGGTCTCGTGCCGGGACAACTTGTAACAGGATACATTAAAGGGAGCAAAAAATGAATAAGCTTTCTAGGTTGTCTGTTATTGTCCTTGCAGGATTGGTTCTTGGGCCGTATAATTGCATCGGACGCAAAGCAAGATTCGATGGTCACCATCTCGGGCCGTGTACTCGGCGCATCCGTCGCGCATTCCGTTTACGTCATGCTGTGGGACTCAACTGGATTTATGAAGCAAGCGGTTCGGCAAATTCAATTGCGACCGGGGACAGAAAAGGTTTTTAGCTTCAAGATAGCACTAGGCCGTTGGGCAATTAGCGCGTTCGAGGACCTTAACGGCAACGGAATTCTTGACATGGGGTTCTTCGGCCCAAAAGAGCCGAGCGGCTTCTGGCGTCCATTCCACGCGAAGCGCAAGCCGCGGTTCAATGATGTGGCGTCCCAAATAGATCATACCATCTATGATGCGGATGTCAAGCTACGATGAAATGACTCTTGAATCTTGCTCTTTGAGCATGATTGGCTTGAAAAATGAAGATTGAATTAACGAAACATTCAAATGTGGCTCTCATAACTGCAAGACATGGTTCATTAACCCCTAGCTTGAGGAGTTCCGAACAAGCATCGATTTGTTCAAGAAAGAAAATGTGCTCCCGCTTTTGTTAGCTTCTCGACAAATGGGACAATATCGCTAACTTCAATTGCAAACCGGTTCCACCCACCGGGTACCTGCTGGGTTCCATCAGGCATTGGCTGTCCGTCCCCGGCTGCCGGATTTGAAGTGCTGAGAACGAGACGAAGATCTCCCCGTGAAAGCATTGCAAAGGACGGTGCCGGGTGCATTTCGAGCTTGAAACCCAATTGATCCGTATAAAACGGAATGGCTGCGGCGACATCATGGACAATGTAGCGCACTTGAACTGTGGCCATACAATTCCCCTGTTCTTGACATTAGATAAGGTGTGAAACCAAGGTTCCTCCAATTGCCCCTGCAACAACTATCATCCATGGTGGCAATTTCCAAAATACCAGCATCACGAATAAAATTGCGGCAAGTGTAAAATCAATCGGAGAGATAATCGCTGAAATCCAGATAGGATTATAAAGCGCAGCGAGCAAAACACCAACAACAGCAGCATTAATACCGGTCAGTGCTGCCTGTAGCGCTAAGCTTCTACGTAGCCAGTTCCAGAATGGAAGAGCGCCCATGATAAGCAGGATGCCCGGTAAAAAAATCGATAAAGTTGCCAATATTGCACCACGTGTACCGTTCATCATCGCCCCAAGGTACGAAGCAAAGGTGAACAAAGGGCCTGGCACTGCCTGTGCAGCCGCATATCCGGTTAGAAAATGTTCGTTGCTTATCCAGCCGGTGGGCACCACCTCTTTTGCAAGCAATGGAAGAACCACATGCCCTCCGCCAAATACGAGCGACCCTGATCTATAGAAGCTATCTGCTATAGCTACCCAATGGTTTGACGTGAGGTGCCGGAAAATGGGCAACAGGGTTAGGAGTGCGAAGAACAGAATAAGGCATGCCGCTCCGAATTTCCTGCTTACCCGCAATTCCGCGTGAATCAAACGGGAGTCTGTGCTGTTTTTGCAAATAAAAAGACCTACGATACCTGATGCCGCTATTACAGCAACCTGACCGATGGCTGCTCTCCACAGCAATACTATTGTCATGGCTGCGATGGCAATTGAAACCCGTTTACGGTCTGGGGCAAGTCTTTGCCCCATGCTGATAATTGCCTGAGCGACAATAGCGACAGCCACTATCTTCAACCCATGAATCCAGCCCAGCGACCCGATATCCGCCCCTCGAAGGAAATAGGCAAAGAAGAACAGCGCAACAGCCGACGGTAGCGTAAAACCAAGCCATGCGATTAGGCCGCCCGGTGAACCGGCGCGAAGCACACCGATGCTGACACCGAGCTGGCTACTGGCTGGTCCGGGAAGGAATTGGCATAAAGCAACGAGGTCTGCAAAAGCGCCTTCGTCAAGCCATTTCTTTCTACGCACGTACTCTTCATGAAAGTAACCAATGTGCGCGATGGGACCGCCGAAAGAAGTTAGTCCAAGTTTCAAGGAGACAGCCAATACTTCCACGTATTTCTTGACATTCAGGTCAAGCGAACGCGCTGGTTGTGGAAGGATAGGCATAGAGGTCTTTGTCCGTTTTGTTTCAAAGTAATGAGATCATTTCAAAGGCGGGCCGATTGTGTATTGATAAGCGGCATAAAGAAAAATATCATTGTGGCCCACGATATCTCTTCCTGCCGAAAGAAGTAGATGATGGTTATCGGTAAAATTTACGATTGCACCAATATTGAAGCCCAATTCGTTTTCCGCACTCTTGGATGGAAACACAGTGCCAAAGGCCTCGGCTCCAACCGTGAGATGTTCCGAAAAATCATGCTGCGCTTCCCAGCCCACGAACCATGAGTTGGCCGGGTCCGGCGTGATATTTATCAGGTAACCGCCACCCCCATAGGTTGTCCACGATCCCCAGCTCTTTTGCAACCAGAGTGGGAGAAAAACTTGAGTATTGCCTGCGCCCAGTCCTTTTGCGGCGTTTCCTGTGGGGATTTCAATCAAGGGAAACACGCCTATTTGTGGCACAACCGGCGTCTCGTTGATAAACCGAAATTTGAGTCCAAGCTCAATATCTCCCGGCCCGTACGTGGAAACACCCGTCCGAGGATGATTAAAGGCGAGGGGGACAATCAGATGAATCTGCGTCTGCCGGAAGATTCCAAAGTTTACTTCTACGTGAGGAGCCGTTCCGGAAACGCCATCTTCATTACTTGATATTTGCGAAGCACCATAAACCTCCCAATGATGGTAGTCCACCGGCTCCGGATCATCAGTATGGAAAGGGGGGCCTGCCATGACTGAGACAGAGGAGAAAAGACAGCCCAGAAGCGTAAAGCTGAAATATCGAACAGGGGACCGAACTTTAAAATTATTTGCCCCCATTATTGTCCAGTCTTGTTCTAAGAATTTGGCGAAGTCTTCGGCCTGTAGACAAGCGAGGCGATGATCCCCGCAACTGTATACTGGATAAGTCCCTCAGCAAACCACAAGACCGAGAGGATAAATGGTATCGGGTAGCTTGCATATTGTCCAAATGAATGTACCCCGCTTACCAGAATGCCCACGAGCAATCCGTAGAAAATACCGCCTGATACGTTCTTCGTTACATGAGCCTGCGTTAACAAGAACACAAAAAGCAATGCGGCAGCCAAATAAGTCACCGGCTCCAGCCAATGGATCATGTCCGGGCGCCAGATATTTTTTAAAGAATGGTTTATTGGCCCGAGGATAAGGAAATCGAAAAGAAAATCAACAAGCGCAAAAGCAACGAAAACCACGAAGCTTGCCGCAAAATACCTTTTAATATTCACGAACAACTCCTTTAGGAAGCCAAGATCAAAGTAAAAGCAAAGATTCGGCCAGTAAATATGGAGGTATTTTGAGCAGTAATAGAGATAAGCATTCCCAAAAATGCCAAATTCTCCCCAAAAAGCATATAGACTCCATTCTTTTAGGGAATCTGTTCCAAGCATCGACATCTGCCTTCAGAAACTTGGTACTTTGAAGTTACAAAACAATGGGAGTCTTTGGGCATTAAAGATCGAAAAGATTTAACCACCAAAGGCGGGCCTGGAAGTAAAAAAAGTGACTATAACAAGTACAAACAAACAAACTGGTACGGCTACAATGGTTCCAAAACCGCACGCAAGAGAAATGGTCACGGCATTCTTTCTCCGCTCACTCTTCTCCCTTGCAATTTGATTGGCAATTCTCATGGAATCGGCCAGGAACTTCATTCCCCTGCTCATCGTTGTGTCCTGAAGAAAGCTTATGTCATCCAGGTCCATGAATTTTTCCGTGCTGGTTGCGTCCGTGAGCGCCCTCGATATGCAGCCACAGACTTCCTCGATCTGGTTACGTGAAGCGACTTTCATCCTTACTCTCCTGATCTCATTTTCCGGCGTTTCGTATCGGACACTCTCTATCAGAATCGTATCATCGAATGCGGTTGCGCTGGTCACGATGTATTCGCTTGCATCGAGTTTTGCGGCGGCCGTTGCATAGCTGCCGCCGGCAGCCTTCAAACTTACTCTTAACTGTTTGAGTGATGGAACCTTCATCCCTGTGTTGCGAACATATTGTCTGGTCAAGAATTGGCCGATTTTATTTCCCTCCCTCTTTGTGATATTGAGGATATTTACCGGAAAAACAACGATTGTGCCGGAACCGCCGGCCAAAGTCGATTTCTCTTGACTCCCTCGCCCCTCCCGGCTTTCACTTTTGGTCATTCGTTTGACGACCATGATAGAATCCACCATATGCTTTGTTTCCTTGCTGATTGCCGTATTTTGAAGGAAATTGGCATCATCGAGACGGACGGATTTCTCAGTGGTTACAGGATCAACCAGTGCCCTCATGATACAGCTTCCGGCATCCCTGATCTGTTTCCTGGAGGCAACTCTCATTTGTGCTCGTCTGATCTCGGTCCCGGTTTGGTCGAACCTGGCGCTTTCAATTACGACAGTATCTTGCGTTCCAACCGCACTTGTAATGATGTATTCCTTCACGCCAAGTTTCCTGGCTGCGGAAAGAAAATCTCCGTTGCTGGCTTTGAGAGCAGATCTTATCTTTAACGCTCCCGACACCTTCCTGTGTGAGAGCATGGCATATTGTTTTGCCAATGCCCTGTCGACGACATGGCCGCTCCAGGAGGAAAGGTTTTTCACCGTGGTAGGAAAAATGGCTACATCGGCAGAAAGAGCGCTCGTGGCCGTTAGGAGCATACTTGCCAAGGCAAACACAATCACCTTTTTCATGAGTCCCCCAAGAGGAGATTTTCGATACCTGCATCAACCTCTGCAATCGGAACACGATCAGGGATGATCGTGGATATATTTTCTCGGTTACTTTGACGCGATGGCCTGGGCACCCGCGCTATCTTCCTGAATGCGAGTCCTACAATCTAATTAGTAGCCAGTACATTATTTGCTAATTGCTTCTCTAATTCCTGATACTCGGTCAAGAATCCCATCGCATCCGACACGGCTGAGGAGTCCGTATACCCGGTGAGCTCGAACTTGAAGTAATACCTATCGAATGTTGCGAAGACATCGGCTCCATCCTGGATGCGGAATGCCCGCGCTGTTGAAGGTGAAAAACCTGTGAGGTAAAGGGTGTCGGAAACTGAATACGTATTAGTGATCGTATCAAAGATTGTTTTTGAATTTGTAGCGTTGCCGAAATCCTCGACATAGGCGCTAAAATTGTGGCTACTAGAAGCAGGATTAATAATGGTACCACCATCCATTGTTTCAACAAAATAGTACTGGAGTCCATCCTTCTTGTAAAGAGTGGCTTTGCTGCCGATCGTATGAGATAGGCTATCGACCGGCAGCATATTGAAATGGCTATTCCAGGCCGGCGTCCAACCGGGAACCTCATCGAAGAGATAAAATTGTGATAGTCTTTGCAGAGGCGTTAAGGGACCTGTCGGGTTCCATGAGAATGAGCAAGAAAGGATTACTGATATGTTTATCATCATAGTCAGCAGCAGTGTCTTGTGAGGGTACATTAGGAGAGTCTCCTTTTTTGTGTTACCCGTGATACCTCACCACCCAATGCCCATTGCAATTCCGAATTCGGTGGGATACACTTCTCTCCAGGCCATTGGGACGTTATACGTCAAATTATGGGCAAGCTCTTCCTGATGCGCGTCGTTAGGAAAGTTGATGGATACGATATTCTGGTTGACCTTCAACTCCGCATAGATCCTGGTCCTGGAAAACCGGAAAAGCATGATGCCGGCATCTGCGTACAAACATGTACCGGAAAATACGGACCCGGCCCCCAAGCCCCACAGCCATCTGGGGTTGATTCCGCCGCCAATATATGGAGAAATGCTCTTGTCGCTCAAGAACCATGAACCCCCTATGTCAAAACCTAGTCCCCCATAATATGAACTGTCGTCGTTGAGTTTACCCGCGTCACTCGTAACGCCAAGATCGTAACTACTAGTAGGTATGACCGCTTCCACTGCGAAATTGATGAAGAATCTCTTGGCCTCAAGCTTCATATCATACCCAAGCATCAGCAACGGACTTAACGGCGCCCTGCGGTCCCAAGCCATCGGTATAAAGTACCCAACTTTGATGCCGTCTATTTTTTCCCCGAAGATCTTATTCCTTTGTGTCTCGGTCCCGGTGACGCTATCAGGACGCATGGAGGCGTCAACGGTGGCGCTACTGACAAATTGCCGGGACATTATCCCGCCGCTCGTCTTTGTTTCACCTTTGGAAATGCTTGCCGCTTCCACCGGGAAGGCTGCACCATCCGCGGCATAGGTTCCGGCAAGAAATCCTAGAACAAGGATGAATGACCTGACCATCTTAAATCTCCCGTTTGGACGTTGGCTTCATCTATTACACAACTCAAGTTGCATGCCACAATTGCCGAATATCTATAATTCTCTATAGCATAGCTTGTTATAAACGGTTCAGGGAATTCTTGCTGTGAGATTTATGGGTGCGTTTGAGCATCTTTCATGAAGGGAGTCGCGACTTTGCGCCATTTTGAATGCATCAGGGAAGAACCAGGATCGCAGATCCAGGGCACACGGGTTTAGAGGATCGGGTCGGGTCACGCGGGGCACCCGGGCGTCAAATATTTCGTCTAGGCCATTGCGAACGATAAGAGGGAACACGATCAAGGAGATGGTCTGGGCATCCGCGCGGGGCACTTGTGCATTAGACACTTCTTTGAAAAGGAACGGGGCCCTTCGGCGACTCGCGCCCAGATCCCCTTGGTACCTCCCAGTACTATTCCATGGACAATAAAATGCTTCGCAAATGTTCAGGAGAGGCGAAGGCATCGTGATTTTTGGATGAGTGAAACGGCTTGGAAATCGTCGACTATTTTACAAACGAGGGAGAGACGGCCAACTCGGCTCTCGAACCACATTGGCCAATTTGATTTTAGGAATACAAAACCTTGGGCTTGGCATGTGAATTGCGGAATAATTACCAATAAGCAGGCGGTAATGAATACCGTGTTTACGGGCCAAACCAAGCACCGTATTATATTGCATTGCGGTACGCATAAAGAGGTCTTATTAATGAGATTCGCACCTGCAGCAGTTCTCTGCGCCATGGCTCTCTCCTGTTCCGGCAACTCATCGTTAGAAGAGGGCACCAAAGCTACTGTTCCGGTTTTTTCAAAGGATACAGCCACAGCAACATTCGCCGGCGGCTGTTTCTGGTGCATGGAGCCGCCCTTTGAAAAGCTTAGCGGGGTTATCAAAGTGTTGGCAGGTTATACCGGCGGAACAAAGGCCAATCCTAAATATGAAGAGGTGGGCGCCGGTGGAACGGGACACATGGAGTCGATCCAGATAATCTATGATACTCGAAAAATCAGTTACCTGCAGCTTCTGAACGCCTTCTGGAGATCCAATGATCCAACAGATGGAGGCGGCCAGTTTGTTGACCGTGGCCCCCAATATCAATCGGTAATTTTTTACCACACCCTTCAACAGAGAACGCTAGCCGAGGCCACAAAGATGAGCCTGGAACATGCGGGGGTATTTGGAAAAAAAGCGATTGCTACCAAGATCATCCCCGCTTCCACTTTTTACGAAGCAGAGGGCTATCACCAGGACTACTATTTGAAAAATCCGGACGATTACCACCGATACCGAAACGGCTCCGGCCGGGACCAATTCCTGGAGAAAACATGGAAAGATAAAGGCTGGAAAGCGGATACCGTTACTCTGTTTGTTTTTTCAAAACCTCCTGATTTGGTTCTCAAAAAAATGCTGACGCCGATTGAATATGAGGTAACTCAGGAAAAGGGAACCGAAGCACCGTTCGAAAATCCCTACTGGAACAATCATCAAGAAGGCATCTATGTGGACATCGTTACCGGCGAACCGCTCTTCAGCTCAAAAGACAAGTTTGAGTCCGGCACCGGTTGGCCGAGTTTCACCAAACCATTGGTCAAGGAAAACGTCGTGGAAACCAATCATGCCGCGGTGGCGACGACCGGGTCCGAGGTTCATAGCCGCATCGGCAATTCGCATCTTGGAGACCTGTTCAATGATGGACCTCCACCCGCACATTTGCGTTATTGCATCGATTCCGCAGCCTTGCGATTCGTGCCTGCGAAAGATTTGGAGAAGGAGGGCTATGGAGAATTCACCGCTATTTTTAAGAAGTAGCCTTAAACAGAATACATCCCAAGATCCATGGATTGACAAATGCGCAAAATGTTCTTAACCTGTTCAATTGTGATTTTGTTTTTAGCGGTTGTACCTGGAGGAATTGACGTGGCTGCTTCCCAAGAAAATCCTGTACCGCTTACTGCCCAGGAAGTTCACCCCCTAGCCGTTGGGGATTCGGTGCCGGATGGAATTCTCTCAACGATCAAAGGCAAGGATGTAGACTTTAAGAAGCTTATCGCCCAAAAACCCAGTGTCGTAATATTCTACCGTGGAGGCTGGTGCCCTTACTGTAATCTGCAAATGGGCCAAATGGTAAAGATTGAACCTAAATTAACAGAAATGGGTTATCAGATATTGGCCATAAGTCCAGACAAACCGCAGAACCTTAAGGAAAGCTTGGGCAAGCATCATATCAACTATACTCTGCTCTCTGATCGCTCGATGGAAATTACCCGGAGATTCGGGCTGGCTTACCAAGTGAATCATGAAACCCTAACGAAGATGCAAGACCGAGGCATATCGCTGGATTCGAGCACCGGCAACAGTCTCCACCTCCTACCTGTGCCAGCCGCCTATGTAGTGGATCAAAAGGGCATCATTCATTTCGTCTATTTCAATCCAGACATTAAGGTCCGTGTCAACCCCGACGATTTAATGAATGCCGCAAAAAAGGCAAGGCCGTAACTCAGCCGAGAGTAAAGGTCTGGACAGAGTCTCGAACCTTGATATTGCCAATTTCGATATCAGGTATTTATAGTGGTTGACACACGCTATTATTCAAATACGCTCTTCTTGAATATCCTTCCAACAAAACCCGAACTCAAGGAGCGCGAAGATTGCAGGCATAGCTTAGAAGCTAAATTCGGAGTTTCCAAACACGTCAAGGCACGGGGGGGTCACATGGCGCGGCGCAAGAATGAGTTTGTGACAATTGGATTTGCTGCTGCATTGCTGATTTTCGTTGCCTTGCCCAGCCAAATATGGTCGACTCAAGCGGACTCTATTCTGGGCCGGGTGGCAGCGAGGCCAGTTCTCCATCACATACTGATCGAGGTCGCCGATATCGCAAGATCTCTGAAGTTCTACCGTGACTGCCTCGGACTCTCGCTCACCTCGCAAGCAAACGGCTTTGCCACGCTGGAATCAGCCAACGCTGGGATCTACTTATGGCAGAACCACTGGGGCTGGGAAGATGCACGCGCTTCCCAAAAGAGCAGGGGAATTGGCATGTATCCGCATTTTGAGGTGGAAAATGTGGCGGCCATGGTGGAGCGGTTCAGAAAGGCCGGGTATTCAATTGTCCAGGAGCCACGCAACTACGATTGGGGAACAGAGGCGTTCGTGCGCGATCCGGACGGCTACATTATCGCTCTGGTGAAGCTGGCCCCCGCCCGATGATTCTCTGACTCAAAGGAATGCCCGATGGAAATGCCGCTTGCATTCGCTGGAACAGCAATTATTGAGAATCTCCTTACAAAAACAAGAATGTTTCGTCCCGTTGCAGCTCTCTTGTGCTTGTGTCTTGTCTGGCACACTGTTCGCGCCAAGGTACTGTCGGCGGGACCTGGTATTTTTCTCGTCTGCAAACAAGGGAGGCTTCCATGGTTGTGTCACCCACTTTGACAAGATCGATTCTCCTACTCTTGGTTCTTGGCATCTCCTGCGCAAGGCCCCAAACGGAAAAGAACAGCCTTCCTTTGCAGTTAGCCAAGGCATACGGTCTCGATTCGTTTTGTCTTGTCGGCAAGATAAAGTATACTTTCAATGTGAAGTTCAACGGAAAAACGATTTCCCGGTCGTGGCTGTGGGACGTGAGCGGTGGCCGAGTAACCATGCAGGAACCGGGCGCGGCGCCGGTTTCCTACGCCCGTGGCGGATCACCGGACACGAGTTTTCGCAAGGTCGACGCGCAGTTTATCAACGACCAATACTGGCTGCTCTTTCCCTTCCATCTTGCGTGGGATACCTCAGCGATAGTTACCGTCGCCCCAAACCAGCCCGTACCCATCGGCACCGGAACCGCGACCCGGGTCACTATAGCCTTTCCGCCCGCCGGCGGCTACACGCCGGGTGACGCATTCGATCTTTTTGTCGACAACAGGAATCGCGTAAAGCAATGGGCTTACCGAAGGGGAAATGCGGCGGCTCCCACGCGCACCAACCTGTGGGAGGAAAATCGCCGCGTGGGACCGTTGCTCGTGTCGCTCAACCGGCCCGGCGCAGACAGCACGTTCCGCGTCTGGTTCACCGATGTTGCGGTACAGTTGAAAGGTTCCAACGATTGGCTCTTGCCGCAGTAAACGACCGGCGTCATCGGCAGCCACAAGCACATTCGCAAATCCACATTCAAAGTGGCAGGTAATGAACCGCAAAACTCTTTTCACGCTATGTTTTCTGTCAATCGTTTCCATTTCCGCCCCGGCGCTCGGGTCCGATCCTTCTTACCGTAACTACAGCGCCTTGCTTTCCGAATATGTGTGCCGAGGAGGCGTCGCCTACGATATGCTTGCGATAAATCCCCGTGTCATGGATAAGGCCAGGACCGAATTGACTTCAGTGAGCCGTACCGGCATCGCCGCGCTTTCCCGCAGCGATCAAATCGCCTACTACATCAACCTTTACAACTTGTACACCATCGACCTCGTCGTGCGCCACCTTCCGCTAAAAACGGGTATCAGGGACATTCCCAATCCGTGGGGCGTCAAATTCATACCTCTGCTTGGCGATACGGTGTCGCTTGACAACATCGAAACCGATATTCTCCGAAAGCAGTTCAAAGACCCGCGCATTCATTTCGCGCTCGTATGCGCGTCGAAAAGCTGCCCGGTTTTGCAGAACACGCCGTACACCGGAGACAGCCTGAACGCGCAATTCAAGCGCGCTGCCTCGGCCTTTCTCATGGACACAACCCGGAACACCTTCTCTGATCATTCAATGAACGTTTCGAAAATCTTCGAATGGTATGGCGACGATTTCAAGAAGGCTTTCGGGTCATTTTCATCGTTTATCGCGGCCACCCTGGCTCGTCCAGTGGGGCCGGATATTCACTTTAACGAATACAACTGGTCGCTAAACAAAGTGGACAAGTGCCCGTGAAGTTCACTTTTTCAAAGGAGTAGGAAATGAACCGGATGTTTACAGAGGCCCTGGGCTGTGGCATTTTCCTGGTTTTGTGCGTGTGCTCCGGAACGCGCCCCTCGAATCTCGGCATGCAGAGCGGCAAGCTCGCGCCATGTCCCCAATCACCCAACTGCGTATCGACGTTTGCGTCCGACAAGACCCACGCCATCAAGCCATTGACCTACACCGGGACCAACGTCGAAGCGAAGCAAAAGCTCATCCGGGTGATCGACTCTCTCCCCCGCACCAGGATCATTTCAGACACCGGCAACTATCTTGATGTTGAATTCACTTCGTTTCTGTGGCGGTTTGTCGACGACGTGGAATTCGTGCTCGACGACAGCACAAAAACGATTCAATTCAGATCGGCCTCGCGGCTCGGCTACGGCGACATGGGAGTCAACCGCAAGCGCATGGAGACGATCCGGGCAAAATTCGATTTGTCAAAGTGAGCACTGTGTCCGGCTTTTGTATTCTGCGGATGGGGTTAAGGTGGGTTGGAGTTCGCGGATGCCGATTGGGTTTCTTCTTCTGCAAGCAGCATATCGATGTCCTTCTTCAAAAGTCCGCTCTGCCAGCCCCGCGACAGCGGGACGCGGGCCTTTCTGTACCTGTCGTTTTCAAGATCTGCTGATCCCACGGAGCCAAACGTGAGCACCTGCAAAGGGCAATTCACGATACACGCGCTGCAGCGGACGCATTGCACGTCGTTCATGGGAACGCCTTTGTTTGCAAAGTTCATCACGTCGATTCCCATGTGACAAACCTTGGTGCAGATGTTGCACGAAATGCAGCGCTTCTTGTTTGCCATGATGCGGTATGGTGAAAATCGACCGTAGATATGCATGAGGGCGGCAAGCGGACAAAAAAACCTGCACCAGACGCGGCCCGAGAAATGGAAATATGCGCCAAGGCCGATCACGCCAGCGAGCACGATGTCAACGATGAGGCTGTACGCTTCGAGCACGCTGTTTGAACCGCGACTGCCGGTCCCTGCGGCAAGGCTCGCGATGGTGACCAGTACGGCAAGCCACAAAACGGCTTGTCCCAAATTCTCTGCTTTCTTGGCGGTTGGGCCGTGCAGCGCATGTGTCCGGTGTTCGTCCCCAAGGGATTCCGCCATTGCCCCACATGGACACACCCAACCACAGTACGCGCCTTTGCCCCATTTGTAAACTATGAACGGAACAACAACAAAGGTCTGAAGGATTCCTAAGACTAGCCAAAACATGGTGGGCGTACCAGTTGCCGCGTTGTAGATGAAGAGCGGCCATGCCAAAATAAATCCGAATGCGCGCCAGTAGGACTGGTTCGGAAAAACCGCTTCCATGATCCAGGCCGGCAGCAGATGATGCGATCCCATGTACGGAAGCACGAAGAGCGGCACAACGAACAGCGGCAGTACCTGGAACGCCATTAACGTAAGCGTTTGTCTGGTGATGTACCCGGTGCTCCTCACATACATACGTCGGAGCCCGAAGATCACAATGGTGAGGGAGTACAGCGCGGTATACCAGTCACCCATGTCGAAAAGCAGCGGCCGCTGCGCCAGAAGTTTATACGCTATGTAAAGGTAACAGACAAAAACCGAAATCGCGAGGTAGTAACCGAACTTGAAACCATTCCAAACGCTCAAAGCATTCTGCTTAATCTTCTTCGCGGAGTATGCCGCGAGCAGGAGCCCGATGATTGCAAAGCAGACAAATCCGAACCAGGCTGCCAGGCCGTCTACTTGCTGCGGCCATGCAAAGCCGCCCAGCATCAGCGGCAATCGCACGAAATCACCAAGGCCCGATATGGCAGCTACCGGAGCTTTTTTTCCAAAGTAAAGCATCATTGCAAAAAACAAAAACGCGGCCAGCGCGACTTTGTCCGGGAATCCGAATTCGCCTTGCAGCCGTACTCCGGCTTTTTTGAAAAACCCGACGGGTGGAGCGGAGCCTATCAAGACAAAAACAACCGCGTTGGGAATAGCGGTATCGCCGCGCCTTGTTGAAAGCAACACGTCGGTTTCGCGTATTTCCTTGACCTTGGATTCAAACAGGGGCGTTACGACGCCCGCCTGCGCCAGATCGTTAAAGCTCCTCAGGGTTCGCTCTTTGGGCCTACCTAGGGATGCCTTGCGATACGAAAGGGTGACGCGGTTGCCGCTCTTTGCAAGCGCGACCGCAGCCTCGACCGCACTGTCGCCGCCGCCGACAACAAGAATATCCTGCCCATGATGCAGACCCGGGTCAATGAGGCGTGAAAACACTTTTGGAAGACGTTCCCCGGGAACGCCGAGCGACCGGGTGGCACCGGTCTTGCCGATTGCAATCACCACCCTGAGCGCCTTGTACGTCGCTGCCGCCGTTTCCACGGAGAAGCGGCCCGAGCTCCCGGTGATGTTTTTGACCATTTCGCCTTCGTGAAGCGGGATGTTCTTAACGGCCATGCCCGCGCGCAACTGCGCAATGAGCGTTTCTTTGGAACCGTCCGTAAACGTAAGCGGCGATTGCACGGGGCCTGCCGGCGTAACGTAGATGGGTTTGCCCGCCGGAAAGTTGCCGATGGTGTTGAACGCTCGCGACGACTCGACAATCAAGTGTTTGTAACCGAGCTCCAGAGCTCGGATACTTGCCGAAACCCCCGAAGGTCCGGCGCCGATGATGATCAGGTCGTAGACATCGCCGGCTTTCCGGTTCCGCTCCGCCGCGAACGTCTCGTCGGCAGACAATTGCTTCATGAGGCGGCTACCTGATTCCGCGGCAAGCTTGATAAGAGGGACTCCGGTAAGGTCGCCAATGCAATACAGGCCCGGCACCGACGTTTCAAACCGGTCGGTAAGCTCCGGCAGCCGCTCCACCGTGCCGCTGGGGTTGTCCTTCTGGAGCCAGCCAAAGTAGAGAAATGGGAATTTCATCGCGCCGGGCCTCTCCATGTGAGGAAATCGGCGTAGGTATCGATATCGCTTCTGGGTTCCAGCAACCTACAACAAATCCCAAGCTGCTTTGCCGCTTCAAGCGTTTTGGAAAGGAGACGGGGTGTACTCCAGCCCTGCACGTCGAAAAGACCGGTGCATTCGGCCGATCCGGCGATTAGATGGTAACCGCCGTCGGCGGCCGGCCCGATTACAGCGTCGTATCCATTGTCAAGTGCGGCGAACGCAGCCGCGATGTCCCCGCCGGTGCGGCCGGGGCAATCGCATCCGATGAGACAGAACCTGTCGTATCCAAGCCCGGCGCAGTGCAGAAACGCGTTCTTCTGGCGCTCTCCCAATGTTCTCCCCTGCTGCCGGAAAAACGACGTTGCCCTGGGAAAATACCTGGCAAGTTCGCGGGGGGCCTGCGCGCCCGTGTATGCCACGTGATGGTGAAATCGCACGAGCGTTTGGGCGGTGCATTGCAGCATGGCAATGTAAATTGCCAGCGCGCAATCGTCGCCGTGCGTCGCGGCGATCCGCGTTTTGACAGCGCCCTTTTGGGGCACTTTTGCAAATACTATCACTGTGCGGCGTAAGGCAATTGAGCCTGCCATTGCAAACCTTGCTTTCCTTGATAATAGCGAACATAATAGTCTTCGCAATCTGAAGAAACGAGCCCGAACCTTCGTTGCAGTACATATTTCAAATTGAGCCATAAAACTATAACGAAATTTCGCACATAGCCGTCGCGCTCCCACTTTCGCACCGAATTGCCTATGCTGCAGGGAAGGAACGCCACCGAACCGCGTTCCTTCATGAGAAAGGAAAGCTCTACATCCTCCATGATTTTATACGCCGGGAACCGGTCTCCAATCGCCGCCGTACGGAAGAACTGTGCCTGGTCGCCAAAAGAAATGCCGGTAAGCATTGTCCGGCCGTTATTGAGCAGCGATGTGAGCGTATACCGACTCCGGGCACTTTGGTACCGGGCGCGAAACGCACCGCCGGAAACATGCGGGTTTTTTCCAAGAACGGTGGCGAGCCGGGAAATCAGGGTTTTGTCCGGCCTGCTGTCTGCGTGCAATACAAGAATGACGTCTCCTCGTGCCGCAGCAATGCCCTGCCGGATTTGAATGCCGCGACCCTGCGCCGATGTCACGACCCGCACGGCCGGAAGGTTCCTGAGGACATCGCGGGTCCCGTCGGCCGACCCGCCGTCCGCCACGATGACCTCGTGGCAAAGCGCCTCGCACGGCACAATGGCGTTGATGCACGCAACGATGTTTTCCCGCTCGTTGAGGGTTGGAATGACTATTGAGAGAAACGAGGGCGGCGGGTATTGTGCCGGCGCAAACGATGCGCCACGGAAAAAGCCCCACAGCGAAAGCAGGGCAAACGGAATATATTCGGCGGCCCATAACAGGGACGATTCTTTCCACACACCCGTTTCCACGTAGCCAATGTTGACAAGTGCCGCAAACCCGACGGTAAGGTGCAACAGAATCCAAGGCCGCGACTGGTAGAACGGCAATAGTATCGTGGCGAGCAACAGGTACCATGGATGCGCGGTGGTTGAGACCAGAAAAAATGCGCCGGCCGCGTAAAATGCAGCGCGTAAACGATCCGGCGTAAAGAAGAACAGATACAGCATCACAACGATCAACAGCGCGAGGCAAAACACAGGGACCAGTGAAAAGGGCATGAACCACGAGAGAATCGTTGCCGCAAAACCGTTAAAATGAAACATGGTGGCAAATTGCAGCGGTACTGAAAGAAATGATAGACCGGGCGCCAGATACAATCCGTAAAGGCCAATAGGCGCGAGCGCAAGAATCGACCAAGCGACGTTGTTTCGCCTGAGCAAAAACGGAAACAGAAAAACCGGCGTGAGCTTTGTGGCACACGCCAGGCCGAAGAAAAGAAACGTGAGGATATGGTTTTGTTTACGAAAAAAGTAAAAAGAGCCTGCGATCCAGAAGAGCATGACGCTTTCAAGATGCCCCTCTCCCGCTATTGCATACAACACGAGCGGATTAAGCGCATAGAGGAGAAGATGCCCTGGCTCCATTGACCAAGTGCGCATGAGCAGGGCCAGAAAAAGCATGACGCCGAGATCAAACAAGGTAAAGATGATCTTGAAAAAGAACGGCGACGTTGTTCTTGCAGCGCACAACCGGAACAGGAGTTCGGCAACGGGACCATACCCGGCGGGCACAGACTTATGGTTGACTCCTTTCCACGTAAAATCGCGAAGCGCCGCTAGACGGGGCGAGTCCGGCGCAAGCGCATAGGGGTTGTATCCGGCGTTCTGGACTTTCCCTTCCCATATGTACCGGTTCACATCGCTATTGGCCGGAAACGGCAGGAGCGCGGCACGAAAAGCAACGGCAAGGAGAAAGACGGCCCACAACGGTCCGCGCTTGGGCCATAAACGCCACAAGCCAATCATACCAGCAAATACAAGCCCGTAAAATGCGATGAAGAATGCGGGAGTCATAGGGATAAGTCAGGAGCGCACAACAGCTGGCTTCCCCACAGCGCCCTGGCATGAGGAACCTTGCCCCGCAGTGCACGCATAGCAATGATCATCCAGAGTGATTCGCCGTTGCCGCAAGGCGCGCAGGTCGAATTTCTCGATATGGTTCGGCGCAGCATGGTCTACCTTGAGGCCGAGCATCTGGTTGAAGTCGCAATCGTAAATTGCACCGTCCCACCCGATAGACAGCGTGGTGCGGCACATCACATTCTCCGCGGCGCCCAGATTAAATGCCCGATCGAGCGTCGCCATGTATTCCTCATAGCAGCCCTTGGCGGAAAGATACTCCTTGAACCTGCCCACCGGGCTGTTGGTAAGGCAAAAGAGTTTATTAAAGCTGATGCCATGAACGGTCCCCAGCTCGGCTTTGTATTCCTGTTCGAGTGCGGACTGCGGCCCGGGCAGAAACGATCCAATCGGATTGTGCACCAGGTCCAAAACCAGACCACTGCCCTCACGACCGTATCCACGGCCGTTGAGCATCCGAATGACTCCAACAACTTTGTCGAACGCGCCCGTTCCGCGCTGGCGGTCGCATTTCTCCGCCTTCCAATGCGGCAGTGACGCAGCCAGTTCCACCTTGTTGCGTACGTAAACATCCAGAAAACATTCGTATTCCTTTTCGAGAAGGATAATCAGGTTGGAGCGCACAATCAGCCGCTTCCCGAGTTTGGCCGCGGCATCAATGAACCACTCAACGTGCGGGTTCATTTCCGGCGCCCCGCCGGTAATATCGATGGTGGCTATGGACGGCCCTGCCGCGATGGCGAGACATTTTTCGAGCGTTGCGCGCGACATCACCTCGGTCCGGCCCGGCCCTGCCTCAACGTGGCAATGTTTACACTGGAGATTGCAACGCCTCCCCACATTGATCTGCAAGGTAATAATGTCCTGGCTCAAAAGCGGGAACAGCGATGTTGCCCGCAATTTCTTTTCAAAAGGGGTAGTTTGTGGTTCCATCGCAGACCGCGCTACATCTCATTTTTCCGAATGATTTTTCTCATCTGGGTGGCATGTGCCAATACGGCGCCCGCGACCATCGATGCGCCCACGTGCACCGCCTCCATCATCTCGTCGCTGGTAAGACCGAGAGAAAGGCACTTTGTGGTGTAGGTGTCGATACAATATGGGCAGTGCTCAGTATGGGCAACGGCAAGGGCTATTAAAGACTTTTCGCGCTCTGTGAGCTTTCCCGCTGTGGTGGAGCAGCCATAGTAGTCGAAAAAGGCCTTTCCCTGGTCGCGCGCAAATTCCTCGATGTTGGGGAAATCGGCCAAATCCGCACTTTCATAATACTGGTGAGCCATGAAAGATTCCTTTCCGTTTCGATCGGCGCGTAATGCCGACTTGATGAAACAAGTTAGAGGATGCCTGAGCTCGTCGAGAGGTTTCTATCCCGGAATGCAACATCACTAGTGGTCGGTTAATGTGATGATCGGTTGCTCGACTTCAAGACAATTTGACAGAGAAAATGTCCCCACGCGCTCAGCCCTAATGGCTCAATGTTTTAAGACGACCTATGGAAAAATACCATCCGTTATGCCGCCTTCCTAAAATAATAATGATAACCATATCGGTGGGCGGAAGTGCCATATTCGCCATAAACGCGATGGGAATAGTTACCAAGATAATCCCTCCAGTACTCCAGTAACAAGACCCGGAAGATATTCCATGGTCCAATTCGTGCCGTCTAATATTTTTCAAACATGAGGAGGTTCACCCTTTTATTTCTAATTACAACGTCCCTTTGCGGAATGACCGTGGAACTCGCCTTTACCCCAAAGTTCTTTCACAAATCGGATTGCCTTCGATTTTACGGCGAACAAGTTTGAATTCGACTTCTCCACCGGGAGTCAAATATTTGCCTATTCTTTCGATGCCTCAGGGGGTACGATGTGGACTTCCAGGCGGTAGTGGCAGTATACCTTATATAATATGGAAAGAGGTCACGGATGGTCAAACTGGGACATAAGCTCCACTTTGGCGTGGGCCGTACGGAGACGTGCAGTCAGCTCCCTCGATGCCTTGAAAACAGGCTTGATCCCCGCATTGATATGCACCGCTTCACCTGTCATGGGGTTCCTTGCCTCCCTGGCCTTCGTTTTTTTGATCTTGAACCTCCCGAAGCCGCGGATTTCGATGTTCCTGCCTTGTTTCAGCGACGAAGAAACCGCCTCAAGAAAGCTTTCAAGAATTATCCCGGTATCAACCTGGGTAAGGCCCGTTTTGTCTGAAACGGTTTGGACAAGGTCTTTTTTGGTGACATTCGACATGGCTAAATCTTTTCGTTATTTGTCAAACGGCGTTTGGCCCAGCAAAGCGCGGACAAGCTGGTAATCGATAACGATCCAATTTGACATACGCGGGTGACTTTGTGATTTTTGTTGTCCCAAAAAGCGAACTCGCATTTGTATCGCAGCGTCAATGAAAGCACCGCCAACGCCGCAAGATGCTTCACGCTAAAAACGCCTTTAAATGAGATCTTGATCTCGCGCCGCGAGGCTTAAATCGGGAATCCGATGGAAAAAAAACATATTATGCGGGTTTACAAGGCAAGAACAAAACGGCGGGCTAGGAGAAATATTTTGGAATGAAAACTGAAAATTTGTTTTTCATATCTAGTGTGCGACAAGATATTTTTCTACTCGTTCTTTTTCAAAATTTTTTATCTTTTCCTGGTGCGTTTGGTGCAGTTTTGAAGCGGTCGGCAGAAGACTTTAGGTGAAATCAATAAGTTACGGATCATGGCGAGGAATCCCAGCCTCTCCGCCACGCAAAAAGGGATCTTTGCTCGAACGCAAAGATCCCTTTTTTTTGATATTTCCGAGTAAAATCCCGGATTTCTCAGCAACCGCGAACTTGACATTTTGCCCGGACGTGAACGCCGGGGAACAACGCGGCCTCCACCGGGGGGCGCCTACCTCATCTTTTCTCCGGCTCTCTTCCGCGGGGTGCATTGTTGTTTTGGACATTGTTGTTTTTTTGTTCGACCTTCGGCGGGGGCGCGGCGCGAGGCTGCTCAACGCGGGGCGCCCTGACCATTTCTTCCATTGTCTTTTGCCGCTGCTGTTCTTCCCGCGCCTCTTGCTGCACCTGGGCCTGTACCAGGGTCCGGACCTGCTCTTGCTTTTCGGGCGCCGGCTGCTGCACCACTTTTGATTGCGGCATTGCCGGAGGCGCCTTGGGCGGGGTCCAAGCCTTGATTTGCGCGACATGCGCCTGGGCCTGCTGTGCCCTCATCGTCCGGACATCGGCCTCGGCCTGCAACGCCGCGCGCTTCTTAGCATCGGCTTCGGCCTGCGCGGCCTTTTCGAGATCGGCTTTTTCCTTAATCGCATTCTGGGCCGCCGCACTCTGCCGCTGCACCGTTTGCGCGATCGCGTCCTGCTGACGTTTTGCGAAATCCTGCGCCGGCGGGGTCGCCCGCGCCGACGTTCTCTGCAGCCGTGCGTTGACGGCCTCGGGGTTTTCTCGCGCCGCCGGCGATATCGCGGGTTTGTATACAACCAGCCCGTTGTTCCTCATCTGGGCGTGCTGGATGGGCTGGCCCGGGCTCAGGTTCCTGCTCACGATGGGAACGGCCGTTATTTTCCTGTTCGCCGCTTTGGAAACAACCTCGACCGGCAGTCCGCGATTGACGAAGTGCCCCCTGTCGTAACTATAACCGTTCTTGACAAAAGAGGTGCGCCGGTACGCTTCATCGGCCCGGACCGAAGGCACCGTATGCCCCCACGGGTGCGCATCGCAAAAGTGGCCGGTGGGCACAAAGTGATATTCGTCGGGCGTCAGGTTGAACTCAAAGTCAACGCCGGCGCGTGACGCCCCGAAATACCATCCTTCATTTTCCACGTAGCGGGTGTTCGGCGGCAGTGGCGCCCATCCGCAGTATTGGTCTCCCATCCTCCAAGAGACCCATGCGGGCCCCCACTCAGTGCCGGGCACCCAGCACCATCCATGGGTGCGGTGATGAAGCCACCGTCCATAATGGAATGGCGCCCAGCCCCATGAATAATCCGATACCCAGCACCAGCCCCAATCGGAATACACCCAGTGACCGCGGTTGAAATAAGGGGCCCATTCGGGATTGACAACCTCCGCATTGGGCTGCCAGCACCACTGACCGTCTATGTTGACCCAATTTCCGTACGGTGCGAGCGATTCATAAAAAAACGACATGGTCGGGCTGTCGGAGGGCGGGACAACGGCTGAGGCTGAAAGAACGGGCGGCGCAGCGGCGGTATCGTTGGCCGCCTCCTTTATTTCCTCGCGCGCCTCCGCAGTGTCGACCTGGCGGCCGTGAACCAAGGCGGCCCTGATGACCTTTGACGAAACGCCGAGATCCTTGAGCGTGATAATGTCGTCGGCACTCAAATCATAGGTCTTTTGCGACGATTCGATGTATGTCTGGAGCACCTCCTCATCCACCCCGGACCTCGCCATGCTTATAAGGTCGTCGGCCCCTGATGAGGCCGCGGCCTCGCCCGAGGCACTACCCCCGGAAAATCCCTGCATCAGGATCGCGGCACAGGCTCCCGCAATGATAAAGATCGTTTTAATATTGGCCTCCTTGAAGGTGGTTAAAGTGATCTTTTGTTGGTTGATCGTAATCATGATACCGACTATTAAAATATAATCTGGGCACTGCTATCTTACACATTCAACACCCTTCCAAACGCATGCCGGTGTTTCTTGGTAATCTCATGATCCTCACCCAAGCAATGAAAAATGGCAATGCAGGCTTTTTTTGCCCCGTCGCCTTCGAATGCCCGGTCTTTTTCCATCACCCGGATCATTTTACCCAGCGCCGAATCGAAATCCTGGCGCGAAAGGGAATCGATGGCATCAAGGTACAAGGCCTTGACAGGAGCGTCAGCCAGCGCATCAGGATCATTTCTCTTTTTCAAGAGCGCAGAACATTGAAGGACCATTTCCGCGGTTTCGTAAACCTCATCGCCAGGCTGGACTTCCCGGCACAGGGATTCCGCACGGTCGGGGTCTGAGAAGATGAGTGCCCGTCCCAGCAGAACTTTTGCTTCACTATTTCCCGGTTCAGCTTCCAACACCTGTTCGAGCAGCACGGCGGCCCGCTCCGCCTGGCCGCTTTTGAGCAGGTCGAGCGATTCCTTCATCTGGGCGTCGTACTTTCCCGGGATTACTTCCTTGAGCCACTTTACGATAAGCTCCTCAGGCAGCGCACCCAGGAACTCGTCCACCACCTCGCCGCCGATAAAGAGCTTTACATCCGGTATGCTCCCTATTTTATACCGCAGGGCGACGTCCTGGTGGGCCTCGGTGTTTACTTTTACCAATATCCATTTGCCGGCGTTTTTCTCCGCCAGCCGCTCCAAAATCGGGCCAAGCACTTTGCAGGGAGCGCACCACTCCGCCCAGAAATCGGCGAGCACCGGGATCTCTTTGCTTTTTTCAATGACGTCCTGCTCGAAATCGGTGATTTCGTAGTCCATACTTTAAATATAAAATATGTGAGGTGAAGAAAAAATTGATCGCAGGATCACAGCCTGGTGTCGAATCTGCTTTCGCTCGCGCCTGAGGTCCCCCGCATGCCGTGGGCGGACGCCTTGATCAACTCGGGGGTGTTTGCCGCATGCCACTGCGCGTCGACATCGGCGCTCAGGCCGCGTTTGGGAACCTCGACGGGATTCGAGCGGACCGCGGCGAAGAATTTGCCGTCCTGGGTGAGGAATCCGCACTCGACGACGAAGGTCTTTCCCTCTTTCTTGACGTGAAAATACCAGGCCCTGGTGTAGTCCTCGATGGGCGTGTCCTGGTATCGGCTGGCGTTCGAGCCGTTGTAGTCGATTCCGCTCACGTCAATCAAACGTAGTACTCGCACGGAAGACTCGAACGCCGGCGTCCCCATTTTCTGGATGAGCGAATTCTTCGTATCGTCGTTGATTTCCCAATACACGTAAATCCATTCAGGGTCCCTCGGGAGCGCGCGCATGTACGTCTGGCCGTACTCTTCGGGAATGTCGGGGCGGAAAAAATATCTGGGCCGCGATGCCGGCCGCTGCAGCGAAGAAGAGCTGAACCCGTCATCGAAATCGCCGGAAACGACCAAGTCGTCGGACCGCTGACCGCCTGGCCTATCTTCACGGCCGGATGGTTTGTGCTCCGTGCCTGACTCTTGGGTTTCAAAAGATCTTTTCATGGTGTTCCTCCCTTTTTTCGTGCGGAACGCTTAAGGATCTCGGGCATAAATCGCGATTGATTGAAAACGCATCCGCTTTTTACCTTTAATTCCGCAATCCTTTGTCCGAAATCATCAATCAAAAAGCGGGGCGGAACCGCGTTCCTGCGCGGCCTTGCAGGAAGCCGGGGACCAGGAGAGACTTCCTATCGAAAGGCATAAAGATAAATCTGTCAAAGCCCCGAAATGTACTCTATTCCCCGCCTGCAGATCTCCTTGCCGTATTCGGTCCAGATGCCGTGGCCCCAATACCGGAAGCAACTCGTCTGAGAAAGGAGCAGGAAGAGGAGGGCCTTGCGAAAAGAGAATCCTTGCCGCGCGGCGGCATCGTTGTCGAACCGCGAATGGAACATGCTGCTGAGCCGGTTCATGGGGTCGAGCACCGATTCGTAATTCTTTACCCAGCTGATGTTGTTGGTCCACGAAGCGCGATCGAGGTTGAACGACGGATCGAGGTCGGTTATTCTTTCAATGGCCTCGTCGCAAGCGCCGGGGCCGCGTTTGCAGGCGACTTCGTCCCAGATGCGATGCTGGGACACCGGCTGCACCGCGACAAACGAGGAGTCCCTCGCCCCCATGCGCCGGATCATCTCCAGATATTCGGAGCCGTTCATCGCGACGACACCTTCGGTGCCGATGGATCCAAAATCTTTTTTATACGCGGAGGGGAACTCGTTCATCATGACCCCGCCGTTTTCGCCGTCGCCGATCTGCAGCACATAGGGGGGAACCACGGCGCCCGCGTAGTCCTGAGGTCTGAGGGTCTTGGCTTCATAATACGGCTGCATCTGCGCCACCAGCTTGGTGTCGGAGCCTTGCGTCTTGACAAGGACGGTTATCTCCTCGACTTCTCCCACCGAATTCCGTGCCACGAGACGGTGCGGAAAATGCGGCCTCACGATGCCGCCGCCGTCGAGATTCTCTATGGTGTGCTGCTGGACCATGAGCCACTCATATCCGCATTCTTTGAGTGCCTTGACATATTGGTAACACACGTCGGGATGGATCGGCAGATGCATTTCGGGGGGCGAAAAACCCTTTACCCGGCGGGCCGCCTCGAAGCCGAAAATGGAGGCAAAGTGGCGGCGCCAAGCCATGATGTGCAGTTTGATGTCGGGCACGGGCGTGGACGACACCACCGCGTGCGACCACATGGTGCCGAGCCACTCAACGTAGCGCCGGTAGCTCTCGCCGGAAGCGATGAGGCGCAGGTTTTCAAGGACGTGCCCCTGCCCCATCTGGCGCAGGCCCCACAGCAAGTTTCCCGAATAGTCAAGCATGATGCGCGGGTTATGACCCTGTCCCGCGAGTTCGCGGATGAAATCCGACATACGGCTGTAGCACCACAGGAACACCGGCGCGTTGTGGTTGTCGCCAGCGTTCTGGTGTCCCATCATATGTTGAAGGTTTGATATCAGGTCGGCCGTCCGCAGGTCGGCATGCGCCGCCGGTATCGTGGGTTGGTGCATGTGGAGGGCAAGCCCGAAACACGCCTGCACCCTGCTCATGTTGATATTGGAGAGCGCGGCATAGGGTTCGCCGCCCGCGGGGCGCAGCGCCGCCTCCTCCTCCGGCGTGGCGCTGATGTTGGGAATGCCGTCGATGATTTCAGGGTCGCCGTTCATGGTTTCTCTCCGTTCACCGCCGCCTTGGCTTTTCCGCCGGCGAACACCCGATAATCGATGGAAGGAAAAATATTGTCTATGCATTCAAGCGCCGACAGCTGGCGTTCGTTGATCGCGCCGCCGTCGATGGCGTCGGCGAGCGCGCGGAACCGCGCCAGATGGTCTTTTACCCGTCGCACCGCGTATTGCTCGGCGGTGCCGTTCGAAATGATGAACGGCCAGTCGGAGCTCTGCGCCAGGAGCAGCTCGCGGCAGCACTGCTTGAGCGCGCGCGAAGCAAGGTCGCCGGGGGGCTGTACCGAAAACCGCGACGCAAGGTCGTGCAGACGCCGCCCGCTTTCGAACAGATGGGGGTAAATCCAGTCGGTCTTACCGTTGATCCAGGCCTCGAAATATCCCTCGTACCCCCAACTTGACGTATAGGGAACTCCGATCTGGTGCACGGGGTGGCGCGCCAGAAACTCGCCGGGCGTGGTGAGCGCCACCGTGTTCTGGTCATAAACGGTCTTTCGTATCAAAAAATCGAGCCATTGCGGGCCTTCGAACCACCAGTGGCCGAACAGCTCCGCGTCGAACGAGGTGACGATCACCGGCTCGATGTTCATCGAGCTGCTGAGGCGCTGTACCTGATCGATGCGCCTGCCGAGAAAATCGCCCGCGTGGTCGGCGGCGCGCTGGCGCGCGACCGACGGCTCGTACGGTTCCTTCCAGGCGGCGTCGCGGCCGGTGATGCGATGGTATTTGATGCCGGTGTCCACCCGCCGGTCGGAGGCGATGTAAGGGCCGATATAGCTCATGTCAAGTTCATAGCCGATGTCGCGGTAGAACTCGCGGTACCATGGATCGCCCGGATACCCTTTCTTCGACGACCAGACCTGCTCGGTGCTCTGTTCATCCCGTCCGAACGCCGCAGCGCCGCTGGGGGTGTAGAGCGGCGCGTACAACCCGAACATCGGACGGTTGCTGGCCCACGAAATGGCATGTGACTCGGTAAGAAAATATCGCACCCCTTCCCGCCGCAGGATGTCGTCGAGCCCCGGCGCATATGCGCACTCGGGAAGCCATATGCCGCGCGGACGGAACCCGAACACCTCCTCGAAATACGACAGGCCGGTCGCGACCTGTGCTTCGGCCATGGCCGGTTGCGAGGCCGCCACGGGAAGAAGCGCATGCGTCGCCGAGGTGGTGATCAGCTCCACCGTCCCGCGCTCGTGCAGCGCCTTGAGGCGCACGGCCAGGCGGCAGTCGCACGAAAGGAAATAATCGCGCGCCTCGGTGAAAAGCCAGCGGTACATTTCGGCGAGGCGTTTGAACCGCTCGTCAAAGGCGTTGCGCTCGATTTCCCGTTCGGCAAGCTCGCACAGCTTCGTGATGTGGCGGAGATAGCGTTCCTGGAGCAGCGGGTCTTCCATCATGGAGAGAAGCGTGGGAGAAACGGAATAGGTGATCTTGCAGGGCACACCGTCGGCGACCAGCCGCTCGAGCATCCGCATGGTACTGATGTACGTCTCGGTCATGGCTTCGAGGAACCACCGCTCCTCGAGAAATGATTCGTATTCGGGGTGCCGCACGTAGGGTAAATGGGCGTGGAGGACAAGGGCGAGATATCCGTTAGCCATGGGCGGGTTCCTTGACTTCGTGAAGGACTTTATAGTACAGCATGAAATAACGCGCCGCGACCGAATCGAACGTCTGCTGCCCCGGCGCGGCGCCGCGGCGTCCGGGAAACATGAACAACGGCCTGTTGAACATCTCTTTGAGGCCCCATGCTATTGAGCCGGGATTGTCGTATGCGACAAGTCCGTTATGGCCGTGCGATACGCAGGAAATTCCGGCCTGGTGGGTGGTGAGCACGGGCTTGCCGCCGGCAAGCGCCAGGCGCGCCACCGACTCGTCCTGCCGAGCACGCGCCGGCTGCGCCACAAAGCTGCACGCCTGCAGCAGCATGTTGAATACGTCGGATGAAGCGTGGCCGAAAAAACGGCATAGCTCGCCGTTTCCCCGTGCCCGTGCGCGGTTCTCAAGGTCGCGCTTGAGCGGGCCTTCTCCCACGAATACGAAATTGACCGCGCCGCGCTCGGCGATCAGTCCGCCGGCGGCATCGAGGAGAAGGTCTGCGCCCGCGGCGTAAGAAACTTCGCCGGCAAAAAGCACCAATGGCGCATGCTGGTTGAGGCCCAATCCGCGTTTGATGTCTTCCGACGACCGGGCCGCCTCGCCCTTTTGGAATAGCACATCGGGGATGATCACCACCTTTGAAGATGGTGTCCCGTAATCGCGCACGACGCTTTCGAAGGCGTCCTCCGACGGGACGACGACGTATTCCGCATTGGCAATCGCTTCTTTTTCTTTTTCAACGACGAGCAGCGAATTCTGCGAGAGCTCCGGGGAACCGCTCCGCTGCCGCTCGGTCGAATGCAGGGTGAGCACCAGCGGTACCCCCAGCCTGCACGCCGCCTCGCAGGCGATGATCGATGAGTACCATTCGTGACAGTGGATGAGGCTGAATGGAGCGCGAGCATGTTTGCATCGAATGCGGTCGACCACCAGCGGTGCGAGCTCGCCCGCTCCGCGTATCAGCTCGGCCGCGTTGCCGTCAGTGACGATTTGGGGGGAAAACAACTGCATCCTGCTCTTCATGACCCTGCACCGCGACGAGACGCGCATCGCCGACAACGCGAGCGGGTCGCGGCCCACCTGATAATGCGGCAGCCGCAGCACCACAACGGCGACGGACGGATCGGGGGCTTCGCTGATGCTGCTGCCCATCTCCTCGAACAGGGGCAGCGAAAAAATGTCGGACACCTTGAACACCCTGCTGTAGGCGGGGCCCACAAACAGGGCGTCGGTGCAAAACGCGCCCGCCGCGTTGTGCCGTTCCACATAGATGACCGGCGACCTGACGCACGGGCAAAAGGTATTATTGACAAGGCGGAACCCGGCTTCGAGCAGCATGTTGCGTCCCGGCCAGTCGATGACGGCGTAGTACGATCCGGTGGGGCTGTTGACGGTGATGTCGAACCAACGGTGCGCGTTGAAACCATTGAAAATGATATCGGTCACGTCGTAGATCCGTATGACCAGCCGGCTGCCCCCGAAGGCATCTCCCTGGGCGGCGCGCAGGCGGTCAATGGATTCCTGCGGGATATGCCAGTGTAAAAAATAAAATCTGGGCCGGACCATTACCGCGCCGATGCGCTCAGCGGTGAACGGCGCCGGAAAGGCGGTGCCCAGCGACCAGCACACGTCGCGTAATTCTTGACAAGCAATATTCTGGGGCATCCCCCCTCTTTTCTCATTACCATGGAAAGCGTGCAGCATTTTGCGAAAACGGGTTCTAAAATCGCAAATGAAATGCCAAGCGCGGGGGCGCTTTGGCCGTTGCTTTGATCGTTCAAAAAAACGGATATGCCGGCGGCGTCTCCCATTTTCCCGGAGCCTTGGGGCCGCCGCTGGACGCGCGGTGCTCCCGTTTTTGCAAAAGGAATTTCGCATCAATGAAAAATGTTTTCAGCTTTTGCACTTTGTTAACCCCAATTCTTTTTCCGAACCATGTTTTTTTCTGGCATATGTTTTGCAAAATAAAAAAAGTTTTGAGAATTTCTCGCGCCGAAAGAAATTTTGGTTCACGGTGTCTCCGCAAATGTCCCGGATGAAGGGGATATCGGCATATCCACCTTAACAAAAGGAGTAAACAACCATGCGGATAGCATTTCTTTCGTGGGAATCGCTCCATTCAATAATGATGGGCGGCGTGGCATACCACGTTACCGAACTGGCATGCGCGCTCGAACGCAAAGGCCACGAGGTGCATGTATTCACCAGACTCGGCCGTCCCAACCACCCCCTTTACGAATGCATCGATGGCGTCCATTACCATCGGTGTCCTTATTCGTCCCATTCCGACCCGGTCGAGGAAAACAAAAACATGTGCCGTTCGATCGTGTCTGCGGTGTACGCCGCCGAGGATTTTGCGGGCGCGTTCGACATCGTTCACGCGCACGACTGGCTCACCGCTCATGCGCTCGCGTGGATCAAGTGGGGACGGGGGCGAAAGACCGTTTTCACCGTCCATTCAACGGAGTTCGGACGGAGCGGGAACGTTTTCCACAAGGGAATTTCGAAAACCATCCGCGACATCGAATGGTTCGGCGCGTTCGAGGCCGACCGTGTCATCGCCGTGTCAAACGCCCTCAAGAACGAGGTCAAGTGGATATACTCAATCCCCGATTGGAAAGTAAGCGCGGTGCACAACGGCATTTCGTACTGGCACTTTAACGGATGGATCAATCCCGCCGCGGTAAAGGCGAGATACGGGATCGCGCCGCTCGACCCCGTTGTCCTGTTCGTCGGAAGGATGACTTCGCAGAAAGGCCCCGACCTGCTCGTGGAGTCGATCCCGAACATCCTCAAATTTTATCCGCGGGCGAAATTCGTGTTCGCCGCCGGAGACGGCAACCTGCACGGCAGCGTGGAAGCGCGGGCATGGCAGCTCGGCGTGTACCACGCAACCCGCTTCTTCGGATATCTTGACAGATGGCAACTGATCGACCTCTACAAGGCGTGCGACTGCGTGTGCGTGCCCAGCCGCAACGAGCCTTTCGGCATCGTGATCCTCGAGGCGTGGGCCGCGGGGAAACCCGTTGTCGCCACCGACAACGGCGGGCCGTCGGAGCTGCTCTGGCACAACGTGACCGGTTACAAAGTCAATGCGACCGTTGATTCCATTTCGTGGGGCCTCGGCACGCTCTTTTCCAATTTCGAGCATGCCCGCTGGATGGGCCAGAACGGCCGCTTCGCCGCGGAAAAATGTTTTTCCTGGGACACCATTTCAGAAAAAACGCTCGATGTTTATTACCAATTGGTCCCCCGGCCTCAGATTTTCGAGCAGGCTCCGGCCGGCCGGCAGGAAGAGAAAACCGCCGAGACGGGGCCGAAAGAGACCGACATAGAAGAAATTATGGAAATGGGAAAAACGGCCGTTGAGGAAACGAGCATTGAGCTTGTTGAATACAAGGAAACGGCGGAGACGGTGGCGGCGTAGAAAGGGTCTGCCTTTTGTTTGTTTCTATTTGTAAAGAATGAAAATACGGGCGTATCCCCGCCTCGCACCTCATGCGAGGCAGGGCCGGCCGCCCTTCTGGTCCGGGGCACGCCCTCGGTCTGCCGCGGCCTCCGGTCCTGCCTTTTGCGCGGCACATGACCGCCTGTCGCATTTGTATATTTCTCAATCTGGACCGGGGTGAAAGTACCTATGTCCTTGGCGACCGTGGCGGCCTTTGCGAGAGAACTTTTATTTCCTCCCGTCCCCCGACATACCAAACAACCCCGATCCCGACCCGGCAGCAGGGCTGAAAAATTCCCCCATTTCAACGGCGTTTTCTTTTTCTTCTTCCTCTCCAAACCTTTTTTCGCTCGCGCCCAGGAAGGTCAGCCGCCGTCCGGTCGAAAGCCGGATCAATTCGCCGGTGGTCGCCGATACCCAATCCTGGTCAGTGTCGGGACTCATTCCGTAACGAGGGGCAACCGCAACGTTCGACCGCACCGCGGCAAAATATCTTCCGTCCGCGGTGAGGAATCCGCATTCAGCATAGTAGGTCATTCCCGGTTCGGGCACCCGCACGTACCAGTTGTTCGCGAACGCATCGATCTCCCTGTCGACGTACTGATCGGCGTGCGCGAAATAAAGACGCAGGATTTTTTTTGAGGATTCAAACGCAACACCCATTCGCTTCTTCACCTTTTCCAGGGTGGGGCTGCTGATCTCCCAGTATAAAAACAGCCATTCCGGATCCCTCGGAATGACCCGCATATAGGTCTCGTTGTATTCGTTCGGAATCTCCGTTGTAAAAAAATATTTCGGTCCCCCGTGGGTCCCGGAGGCCGAAAAGATTTCTTTTAATGCTTGGCCGCCGGTGTCAACATCTTCAGACGCTCCCGCCAAAAAAGGAGAGCCCTCTTTCTTGGCCGGAGTGCTTTCCGCCGGTACTTCGGGTTTCCCTGGCAGCACCTTGCCTCCACGCTTTCCGGCCTTTGATGCACCGGGATCTATTTTGAGATTTTTTTTAACCGGCACCACGGAATGAGCCTTTCGTCTGCCGGTTTTCTTTTTATCGGCCATCGCCCTATCCTTCTTAAAATCATTGATCGCGATCACGCGTGCGCTGCCGCCGCTACGGGCTTGTTCCACCCGGTTGCGGTGATCCAGGCCGCGAGCGTCTTAAGCCCCGGATGGATTTTTCGCAGGCTGGGAATGTCCGCTCTGTACCCCGTTTTATTGAACCATTCTGTCATGATTGCGAGATCTTCGCTGACGCCTCGGAGCCGTTCGAGCGGCATCTGGACATACGCGACTCCGATCCCCAATGCTTCGCCAAAGCGCCTCGCGATCTCGGGCCCGGTCAGTTCGTCCCCGGCCAGATCAACGGCCTTCCCGGCATAGTCGCTGGGCGACTCGAACGCGAGCGACACGAATTCGGCGATGTCCGACACTGCGATCATCTGGAGCGGTTTGCCGGGGTCCAGCCCCATGGCCAGGGTGCCGGCGAGGATACTCTCTCGCGATTGCGGCATGATAAAGTTTTCCATAAAGGAGACAGGCCTGAAGATGGTCGCGGTCAATCCAAGGCTCACGATGTGCTGCTCCACCTTCCACTTGCTTTCGAAATGCGGAATTCCGGTGTTGCGGTTGGCGCTGCCAACGCTGCTGTAGACAAAATGGACAACCTCGGCGCGGCTTGCCGCGCTGGCAAGATTTTTCCCCTGTTCGGTTTCGCGTTCCACCCCTTCCCTGAATGTCTGGACGCTGAACGCGCCGTACACGCCGGCCACTGCGCGTTCGAGCGAGGAAACGTCGTTCAGATCGCCCTTGATGATTTCTGCGCCCGCCTTTCCCAGGGACTGCGCCGCGTCAGCATCAGGATTCCTTACAAGCGCACGCACCTGCCATCCCTTTGAAAGCAGCCTTCGCGCAACGGCGCCGCCCTGTTTTCCGGTGGCGCCGGCAACCAGAATCGTTTTGCCCTTGTGGTCCATGAATATCCTTCGGGGTTGTTTTTATTAATTCGCAAACGGATTTTTAGCTTGTCAAATCGCACACCACGGCCTGACAACATATTCCTTCACAAATTACCGCAACTTTAATGCCACGAACCACTCCTTGAATTTTAAAAAAATGCGCTGATAAAGTTTATTTTGCGAAAATTTTCTTAAAAATGAAAAACCGGAAAGATCCGCGAAGGTGGAATCCCAAAAAGATGGTCCGGCATTTGTGCATAAAAACACGCGAAACCGTTAAACGAGTTTGACCGTGGCGTATTTCGAATTTTTATCCGGGAGGGCAAGAACATGAAATTCCGTAAAGTCAAACGATGGCTCGGCAATCACCCCTTTCCCCACCATGTCGTCATTCCCTTGTTGTTCAAGACGCTGTATTCGGTGTTCATTCTCGGCGGCATTGTCTTTCTATTCCGGATCTTCCTTTAAGGGAACGCCGGTAATGAAGGCGGGGCGTCACCCCTTTTATTAACAAACGGCAATGCCCGCCGCCGGATCGCGCCGTGTATCGCCTTTATGTACCGCCGAAGGCGGTTTGCCAAAAAGCTTAATGCGATTGCGGGCGCGTTGTCACGTCATTCCGTACGGCACGGCAGGCGCGCTCTACGGATTTATTATGCCGCTTGCCTTGTCGCTGCGGCTTGCCGCGGGGTGATTCCATTCATTCCGGATTTGAAAAACCTCTTTGCAAAATCGGGAAATAGATGGGCCTCCTGCCACGTTGGAAAACTGGCAATTCTCTTCTCGGAACCAACCTTCACGTCCGCATTGTTTACTTTCGCAAAATTGCTGCACGCGATTCCTCGGAGATGCGATGATCAAATTCCGGCGGCATAGAATTTGCGGTACTATGCATGACTTCACCATTTAAAAATTATAGAAAGGGGTTTGTATGAAGGTAAAAAGCGTCATGACGCGAGGCATCGAGGGCATTCAGGCGAAGGACACCATACGGCAGGCTGCGGTGCGGATGAAGGAACTCGACGTGGGTTCTCTCGCCGTGTTCGAAGGAGACACGCCGACCGGCATGATCACCGACCGCGACATCACGATCAGGGTCGTGGGAATGTCGCTCGATCCCGCCGGCCTGACCGTCGGTGAAGTGATGACCAAGGAACCGGTCACGGTAAACGAGAACGCCGATCTTGCCGATGCGGCGCAGGTCATGGAGAATTATAAAATCAGGCGGCTGCTTGTCAAAAACGACCATAAGCAGATATCCGGCATCATCACGATCGACGATATCGCGCTGCGCGGAAACGGCAAACTCGCCACCGCGGTGATTAAGAATGTAAAGGAGCGTATTGGACCGCGCAGGTGACACTGCCGCCAAAACGGGAGTGGAAACGTGCGAAACATTCAATCATCCGGGACCGGTTTTTTAATCGGCGCTGCCGCGGCGGGCGCGTGCCTGCTCGCGTGCGGCGTCATGGTAATTACCGGATGCGCGAACGCACCGTTCAAGGTCCTCGGCGGGCCGGGCGTTTCGTCCCGGCCCGAGATTCCGTGGACGCCGCCGCCGAGCGCTGCGGCGGGCCGAAGCGCCTTTGAGGGCGCGGCCGAAAAAAATGCAAGGCCGCCGGGAATACCGAAGGAGTACCTCGCTCGCCTCGACAGCCTTTCGCTTTCCGATATTGTAAATATTGCTTTACTCAACAGCAGCCAGACGCGCCAGGCATGGGCGCAGGCGCGCGCCGCAGCCGCGCTATATGGAAGCCAGCAAGGGGCCTTTTTCCCCCAAATCAACGCCTCGTTGTCGGCCAACCAGCAGCAGAATTCGGTTGCCGGGGGAAAACTCGCCTACACCGAGCGCAACGTGCTGGCCGATGCCTCGTTCTCCTGGCTCATCTTGGACTGGGGAGGGAGAATCTCATCGGTCAATGAGACCAAATATGCGCTGTTTGCCGCCGATTGGACCCACGACGCCGCGATCCAGAACGTCATCCTCCAAGTGGAACAGGCGTATTACGGTTATTTCTCCGCCAAATCGCTGCATGCGGCCCAGCAGGCCTCGGTCGACGAAGCGGCGACAAACCTGAAAGCGGCCGACGAACGCGACAAGGCGGGACTGGGCACCACGGCCGACGTGCTCCAGGCGCGCACCGCGCTTTCACAGGCGAAGCTCTCGTTCGAATCATTAGCCGCGCAGATCATGACCACGCGCGGGGTCCTTGCCACCGCCATGGGACTTCCGGCAAACACCGGTTTCGACGTCAACGTTCCGGTGGGCGCCCCGCCGCTTGACAGTGCGAGAATATCCATCGGCGAATTTCTCGACTCGGCGATGCGCCTGCGCCCCGACCTCGCGGCCGCCGCCGCCCAGGCGCGGCAGGCCGAAGCGCACGCCTACACCGTGCTCACCCAGCTCTTTCCGTCGTTTTCGGCCAGCGGGGACGTGGGACGTATTTACTTTTCGCAGCAGGACAAGGGCTCCACGACCTACAACGCGACGGTGAGCCTCGACATTCCCCTGTTCTTCGGCTTTTCGCGTCTCCACAACCTCATCGCGGCCCGCGCGCAGGCCGACGCCGCCCGCGCCGGCGAAAAGAACTTCCGCGATCTCGTGGTCCTTCAGGTGTGGACCGATTACTACAACCTCGAAAGCTCCGGCCAGATGGTGCGGACCAGCGACGATCTTCTGGCGAGCGCGCAGCAGAACCACGATGTTGCCGCCGGCCGCTACGGGTCCGGCGTCGGCACCATCATCGACCTTCTCACCGCCCAGGCCGCGCTCGAAGGCGCGCGGGCGCAGCAGGTGCAGGCGCGCGCGGGATGGTGGACGGCGGCGGCGCAGCTTGCCCACGACACCGGCATGCTGACGGCTGTCGCGGCCGTCAAGGGCCGCGGCGTGCAAACGACCGGCGAATGAAAGGAACGTCAGCCATGAATATTTCCCTTCGGACATCGCGCCATGCCGGGAAGGCAGCGGTTTTCACAGCCGCCATCGCGGCGGTCGCACTGTCATCATGCATGAAAAAGGATCCTTCCGGCTTCAGGGCAGGTCCCGTCCCCGTTCTGGCCGCCGCGGCCCAGTCCCGCACCATGCCGCTTGTGCTCCGTGAAATCGGGAGCGTCGAGGCGATAAACAGCGTGGCGATAACGTCGCGCGTGGGAGGACAGCTCGTGCACGTGGCGTTCAAAGAAGGCCAGAACGTGAAGAAAAACGACGTGCTTTTCAGAATAGACCCGGGGCCGTACGAGGCGGCGCTCAGGCAGGCGGCCGCCTCGCTTTCGCGCGACAGCGCGGCCATGGTCAACGCCGAGAGCGAAGAAGCGCGCTACAAGGGCCTCGTGGCAAAGGACTTTGTCACCAAGGAACAGTACGATGCGGCGGTTTCGACCGCGGCCGAGTCGCGCGCGATGGTGGAGGCGGACCGCGCAAGCGTCAAGAACGCACGGCTCAACCTCGGCTACTGCACCATCGTCTCCCCCATTTCCGGCCGCACCGGAAACCTGCTGGTGACGCAGGGCAATCTCGTGACGGCTAACGGCGCCTCGCCGCTCGTGACCGTCAACCAGATTGCCCCGATTTACGTGCGGTTTTCCGTTCCCGAGGCGAACCTCGAAGAAGTGCGCCGGGACGCCAGGGCCGCGCCGCTTGCGGTGCGGGCCTCCCTGCCCAACGATTCGACGGCCGTCCCCGCCGGGACGCTGACCTTCATCGACAACGCGGTGGACCAGGCCACGGGAACGGTGCTGCTCAAGGCGACCTTTCCAAATGAGAACAGGGCGCTGTGGCCGGGCCAGTTCGTCAACGTCTCCCTGGTGCTGGGCAACCGGGCGAACGCGGTGGTCGTCCCCTCCTCCGCCGTCCAGACGGGACAACAGGGACAATTCGTGTTTGTCATCATGGCCGGCGACACCGCGCAGGTGCGTCCGGTCACGGCCGGCGTGGCCGACAGCGACATGACCGTTATTGAAAAGGGCGTGTCGCTGGGCGAACGCGTGGTCACCGATGGAGTGATGATGCTCAAGCAGGGCTCAAAAGTAACGGTAAAGACCGGCCTCATGCAACCCGTCGCGCAGAAGGTGCAGAAGAAATGAATTTCTCCGCAATTTTCATCCGCCGTCCCATCATGACCACGCTCGTGATGCTCGGCATACTTTTTTTCGGCATCGTCGCGTTCCGGTCGCTGCCGGTGAGCGATTTGCCGCAGGTGGATTTTCCCGTTATCGTGGTGTTCGCCTCGCTGCCCGGCGCCTCGCCCGAAACCATGGCGTCGGCCGTGGCCACGCCGCTCGAGCAGCAGTTCTCCACCATTGCCGGGATCACGTCGATGAGCTCCACCAGCAGGGAGGGCACCACCCAAATAGCGATTTTGTTCGATCTCGACCGCAACATCGACGCGGCGGCGCAGGACGTGCAGGTGGCCATCACCGCGGCGCAGCGGCTGCTGCCGCCCGGCATGCCCACGCCGCCCACGTTCCGGAAAGTAAACCCGGCCGACCAGCCCATCCTCTACATCGCGCTGCGGTCGCCCACCATGCCGCTGTATGAGCTCGACGAATACGGCGAGACCATGCTTGCCCAGGAGATCTCCATGGTCAACGGCGTGGCCCAGGTGCAGGTGTACGGGTCGCAGAAGCGCGCCGTGCGCATCAAGCTCGACCCCGAGGCCATGGCGAGCCGGGGCATCGGCATCGACGACGTGCAGAACGCCGTGGTCGCGGCCAACCCCAATCTGCCCACGGGTCAGCTCAACGGCAAATCGATGGCGTTCACGGTGTATGCGTCCGGCCAGCTCACGCGCGCCCCGGCCTACAAATCGATCGTCGTGGCCTACCGCAACGGACGGCCCGTTCGGCTCGGCGAGCTTGGCGACGTCATCGACGGCGTGCAGAACGACCAGACCGCGGCCTGGTTCGTCAACAAGCGCGGGCTCATCCTGGCGGTGCAGCGCCAGCCCGGAACCAACACCGTTGCCGTGGCCGATGCCGTGAAGGCGCTGCTCCCCAAGTTCCGCACCAAGCTGCCGGCCTCGGTGGACCTGCAGCTGCTCTTTGACAGATCGGAAACCATCAGGGCGTCGGTCCGCGACGTGGAGCGCACGCTCCTCATCGCCTTCTTGCTCGTGGTGCTCGTCATCTTCGCCTTTCTGCGCAACCCGTCGGCCACGGTGATCCCCTCCCTCGCCCTTCCGCTGTCGCTCGTTGGCGTGTTCGCGCTCATGAACCGCTTCCATTTTACGCTCGACAACCTGTCGCTCATGGCGCTCACCCTCTGCATCGGGTTCGTGGTCGACGACGCGATCGTGATGCTGGAGAACATCACGAGGCACATGGAGCTGGGCGAACGTCCGCTCGACGCGGCGCTGAGCGGATCCAAGGAAATCGGGTTTACCATTCTGTCAATGACGCTTTCGCTGGTCGCCGTGTTCATCCCCGTGCTGTTTATGGGCGGCATCGTGGGAAGGCTGTTCAACGAGTTCGCGGTGACCATCAGCACGGCCATCCTCATCTCGGGTTTCGTCTCCCTCACCCTTACGCCCATGCTCGCCAGCCGCTTTTTGCGTCCGCCGTCCGAGGTGCGGCACGGCAGGCTCTATCTCGCCAGCGAGCGGGCGTTTCTCGCAATGCGAAACGCCTACGCGGCCGGTCTCCGTTGGTCTCTTGACAGAAAAGGAATCATCCTCGCGCTCTCCATCGCGACCCTTGTTCTCACCGTCGTTCTCTTTGCCGTGGTCCCCAAAGGGTTTTTCCCGAGCGAAGACGACAACCGACTCGTGGGCATCACCCAGGCGCAGGAGGGAATTTCGTTTGACGCGATGACGGCCCACCAGCTTGCGGCGATGTCGATTGTCGAGCACGATCCGGGCATTGATGCATTTATGTCGAACATCGGCGGTTTTCTTTCTTCAAACCAGGGGGTCTTGTTCATCCGCCTCAAACCCCGCGAAAACCGGGCCTTGAACGCGGACCAGATCGTCCAGGAACTCCGGCCCAAGCTCGCGCAGATCCCGGGCCTCAGGGTGTTTCTGCAAAATCCGCCGCCCATCGCGTTCGGGGCGACCATCGCGCAAAGCCAGTTTCAATATACGCTGCAGGGAACCGACACCCGCCAGTTGTACGCGGCCGGCCAGGACCTTGCGCAGCGGCTGCAGCGGCTCCCGCAGCTGCAGGACGTCACCAGCGACCTGCTCATCAAGAATCCCCAGGTGAACGTGGAAATAGACCGCGACCAGGCCGCGGTCTTGGGCGTCTCGGCAGGGCAGATCGAATCCGCACTCGCGAGCGCCTATGCCTCGGGACAGATTTCCACCATCTACACGCCGACCAACGAATATTGGGTGATCATGGAGCTTTTGCCCAGGTACCAGCGCCAGCCCGTCGATCTCACCTCGTTGTATATCCATTCGTCAAGCGGCAGCCTGGTGCCGCTCAGCGCGGTTGCGCGGCTCACCCAGGGCATCGGGCCCGCCACGGTGAACCACTTGGGCCAGCTGCCGTCGGTGACGATATCTTTTAATCTTGCACCCGGAACCGCGCTCGGTACCGCGGTGAACATGGTCGAGCGGCTCGGCCGCAGCACGCTGCCAATTGGCATCACCGCGAGCTTCCAGGGGACCGCGCAGGCGTTCCAATCGTCGCTGGGCGGGCTCGGGCTCCTTCTCATCATGGCGATACTGGTCATTTACCTCGTGCTCGGCATTTTATACGAGAGCTTCATTCATCCGGTGACCATTCTTTCGGCACTTCCGTTTGCGGGGTTCGGCGCGCTGGTCGCGTTGTTTCTGTTCGGCGTGGACCTGAGCATCTATGCGTTCGTCGGCATTATCATGCTGGTGGGACTTGTCAAGAAAAACGGCATCATGATGATTGACTTTGCGCTCCATGCCCAGCGCGGCGGAAAGCCGCCGCGCGAGGCGATCTTCGACGCCTGCCTCATCAGGTTCAGGCCCATCATGATGACCACCATGTCGGCGCTGCTCGGCACATTGCCCATCGCCATCGGCCTGGGCGCCGGGTCCGAATCCCGACGTCCGCTGGGTCTCGCCGTTGTGGGCGGTCTTCTGTTTTCGCAATTCCTGACGCTGTTTGTCACGCCGGTATTTTATCTGTACATGGACAAACTGCAAACCGTAATCGGCCGTTCCTTTAAGAAACACTGAATATTTTCTTCACTCCAAAACACCGGCACAATAATGGCGTCATTTCAATCATCATCGGACAATCGCCCCTGATAAAAAATGTAATACTCAAACCACTTTTCATTTTACGGGGTGAGTGCCCGTAATAAAAGAAGGGGAAAAAGAAGGGGCCTGCAAGTTGAGTGCGGGTTCCCTGTTTGAAAAAAGGAGGTCATTATGAAAGCGCCACTCAGTCTTAATGAAATGAATGGATATGAAGTCGCCGCGGTGGATGGGCCTGTGGGGAAGGTGAAGGACTTTTTCTTTGACGACAGGACATGGAAGATCAAGTATTTGGACGTGCATGCAGACCGGCTGCCGAACAAACGCGACGTCCTCATTGCGCCGCATTCGGTGGAAATACCCGGCCAATTGACCTCTTCGCTCAGGCTCGTCATCAGCAAGGGCGAGGTTGAAAAAAGTCCGGGCATCGACAGCGACATGCCCGTTTCACGGCAGCATGAACTGGCAAAGCGCGGCCCTTACATGAGCGACGTGTTTTTTTCATGGGGCGAAAGTTTCATGGGAAGCCACAACATCGACCTGTCGGATTATGACTTCAGGATACGGAACAGCGGCGGAAAGGAACTCGATCCCGACTTGTACTCGATAAAGGCGGTGACCGGGTTCAAGGTGAACTCGAAAGACGGCACGAGCGGACACGTGAAAGACTTCATTATCGACAACGACACATGGACCATCAATTTCCTGGTGGTGGAAACGGGAAACATTTTCAACAACAAGAATGTCGTTGTGCCGGTGAAGAGCATTACCGCGATCAACGACGACTCGCATGCGGTAATGACGGACCTGCCGAAGATGCAGGTGCATGACTCGCCGGCATACGATCCGCTGGGACCGGAACCGGATCCGTTTGACAAAGGAAAGGGCGTTAAAAAAGACTGATTTCTACTGAAGCGGCGGAGGAGGACCCACTAGTCGCGCCTCGTCAAGGAGCGGTTCGAAAAGTTCCACGGGATTTCCCGAGGGATCGTCGAGAATGATTTGTTTTGCGCCGATGCCGCGGACTATTTCGTTTCTGAAATGGATACCGGCGCGGCGTAAAGCATCGACGGTTTGTTCTATGTCTCTTACCTCGATTGCAAACCTGTTCCATCCACCCGGCATCTGTTGATCTCCGGACGGCAAGTTCTGTCCTCCTCGGGCTGAAGGATTCGGCGCGCTCAGCACGAGCCGAAGTTCTTTGCGCGAAAGCATTGCAAAGGCGGGCGCAGGATGCATCTGCAAGACAAACCCCAGGTGCGTGCAATAGAACGCGATGGCCGCGTCCACGTCGTTGACGATGTACCGTACCTGCACGGCGGCCAAGAAATTATTCTTTCTTTGCAGGAATCGAGGCCAGTATTTCGCTGTCGGACGGCATGCCGCGCTTGGCAAAGATAATTTTTCCTTCTTTGTCAATGACGAATACGGTCCGCTGAATCATAAAACCCTTCGTGCCGTACAAGGCGGCCACCTTCATGCCGGGGTCGACGAGCAGCGGGAACTGGTAGTGCTGCTTCTCAACGAATTTCTTATGTGATTCCATGTCAGCCGGATTCACCCCGAACACCACCGCGTCCTTTTCCTGAAATTTGGAAAAATCGTCCCTGATGGCGCAGAGCTGGTGCGTGCAGCCCGGTGTCTGGTCTCCCGGATAAAACACGAGAACAACATATTTTTTCCCCTTGTAGTCGCTGAACTTTACCGTATCACCTTTGTCCGATACAAGCGAAAAATCAGGCGCCTGCGTCCCTGTCGAAAGCATGGTTCCTCCTCCCTGCGGCTTGCTGCCCGCATACACGAGCGCAACGGCGCAGCCGAGCATCACGATTTTCATGACGTTGTTGAGCCGTTTCATTGTTCCTCCTTTGGCACCCGCCGCATTTTTTACGCGGCCGCGTGTCATTTCAGATTATTCTCGACGAATTTCCAATTGACAAGCTTCCAGAACCCTTCTACATACCCCGCGCGGTTGTTCCGGTAATCGATATAATAAGCGTGTTCCCACACGTCGCACGTGAGAAGGGCCTTTCTCTTGTCCTTGAGCGGCGTTCCCGCGTTGCCCATGCTCTCTATGGCGAGTGATCCGTCGTCGTTCTTGACAAGCCAGACCCAGCCGGAGCCGAAGGTGGTCACCGCGCTCTTGGTGAACTCCTCCTTGAACTTGGCAAACGACCCGAATTGTTTTACGAGCGCGTTTGCCGCGGCCCCGCGGGGCTCGCCTCCGCCGGAAGGTGAAAGGCATTGCCAGTAAAACGCATGGTTCCAGGCCTGCGCCGCGTTGTTGAAAATTCCTCCGGTGGCTCGCTGGACGATATCCTCCAGCGAGCTGTTTTCGAATTCGGTGCCCGTGATTAGCTTGTTGAGGTTGCCGACATAGGCGGCATGGTGCTTTCCGTAATGAAACTGGATCGTCTCCTTGGAAATGGACGGTGCAAGGGCGCCCTCGGCAAAGGGAAGCGGCGGAAGTTTATGTTCCATTGGTCCTCCTTTTTTGGTGAACAGGTTCCCCTCAGTTAAGTGCTGTTTGTAAACCATCTATTTTAACGCACATCTTTTTTTGATGGCGGCTTTTCAATATGTTCCAGGAGTGCTTCTTTTCAAACCGGGAAAATCGTTACATTTCCATATTCTCCATTGATGATTTTGGGCCCGTTTTAGCGCCGATGTCGAACATAAGCGAATTACCATTCACGAGGACTTGAACCCTATAGGTTCCGTCTGGCATTGTGACATTATTGCCATAATGAGTTGATTCTTGTCCCCTTCCGATAGATTCCATCTTGATAATGGGGATTTCCGTAGATTTGCCTAAAAGTTTTCCGGTTTCGTCGATTTGTTGAAAAGACATTTTCACCTTTGCCGTGGTCAATGCTTTTCCGCTTTTAGCATCATAAACATGAATCACAAGATGATGATTAGGTTTTGTCGGATTCTCCAGATTAAAAGGCTTAGACCCTTCAATTATGAGCATGCCGGAGCTAACTTTTTTTGCATTGACCTGCTGCTTCGTAAAAAACGGCTCCGCAGGCAGGACAAGCAATTCGATCTTTAAACCATTTACCGTCGTGTCTTTCTTGATATTCTCAGCATAGGAAACGAAGCTTAAAAGAATAATGCAGCCAAGGCAAAAAGATAAACACTGATTCCGCATTATTAAAACTCCTTTCGAAATAAGACGTCTGAATTAATTTGACCCGTCGTATTTCCTAAGACTATACCATTGTAACATTCGCAATCCGCTTTTTACCACATTCGCCGCCGGCACAGCACAATAGATCATCGCATTATTGTTTCCGTTTTCGTCGCAACGAAGGTGCCGGCAATGAAACGCAGGCAATAGGTGCCCGGCGCAAAGTTGCGTATGTCAATATTGCGCTCGTATGTTCCCGCCTCGTGCCACGAGGGCGACGCCGTTGCGATGCGCCGGGAGCGGAGATCATACACGGCTATGCCCGCGCTGCAGGCGTGCGGCAGTTGATAGTTGATGCGAAGGATTCTGCCGCCTCCCGCCACGGCGGCCGTCATGCCGAATGACGCGGGGCGCGCCGGCGTTGATGCCCTGGCCTTGACGGCCGGTTCTCTGAAGACCGCGATCCCGACCGGCGGCGACGGTGTTGTCGCCAGCGTCATTGTATCCGAACCGTCACTTTGCGCCGAACGCACCTGTGAGCCGCCGAATTCGGTCCAGAACAACCTTCTTGAGACGCGGTCGAAACAAAGATAGAGCGGTATTGCCAGTTTCGAAATGATGATCGCTTTGCCCGAGCCGTCGGGGTTCGCGCGTGAAATGGTCCCCGCGTTTGCCTCTGTCCAGAACAGGGAGCCGCTGTCCGGATCCAGCGCGATCCCCGCCGGCCCCGCTAGGCCGGCGGCAACGGCCTGGGGCGCTGCGGAAGGAACTGTTTGCGCACGGTCAATTTCACCGGCGTCGAAGTCCGCCCAGTACATTGTTTGTGTCTTTTCGTCAATTGCGATGCCGTACGGCGCGTGAACGGTCCCCGAGCCGAACGAAATAAGCACTTCGGCCGCGGAGCCGTCGAGGTTGGCGCGGAACAGGGAGGATCCCGTCTGCAAATTCGTGCTTGTCCAGTATAACTTCCCGTGGGTGGAATCCGCCGCGACGCCGCGAAGGCAGGACTGCAGCGAAACGACCGCCCCAGAATCCGTGAGGCCGCCGCCGGCCGCCCTCACATGTGCGTTGACAAATGACAATTCCGTCCAGAACACCTTTTTCGTCGTGCGGTCGACGGCAATTGCCTGGGGCATCGACGATGCGGGAAGCGTCAGCGACGACAGTACGGCGCCGGAGGTATCGGCCTGCACGAGCCTCGGCACGGCAAAATTCGCCTCTGTCCAATACAGCGCCGCCCTCCCAGCCTGTGCGAAAAGAAGTAGAGCACCCATGACGATGATGGCATATGCACCCGGCCTGAAAATTTTCATTTGGGACTCCTTTATTTTCTCCATTCTGTCCCGGCCCTAATTGCGGGACGGAAAGATTCCCTGGAGCGCAATGATGAAATTGACACAGGTGTAAGGCGGGACATTCGGATGCGGCTGGTTTCCGCCCGCGAGTCCCACGGTCACGGTATTTGCCATGAGGGTGTTTGCGTTCTTTCCGTACGCCGGCGTTGCTGAGGCGTTGCGGGCCGGCAATGCCTTTTGCGGGCTGTCGGACGTCGCCACCGTTGAATCAGCCGAAACAGACGCGGTATGCGTGTGGCTGGGCATCTGTGCCTCGGTGAGGGTCACGGTCTCCTGCCCGCCCTTGTCGCCAAGATTCCTGACCGTGAGGCCGGTGCCGCTTCCCGCGGCCATGGGAAACCTGCCCTGGAGATCAGGCAGGGCGAACGTTGTGACGCCGTCTCCGCCGTAGGTGGTTCCGAGCAGGGAGAACAGGGCGGTGTTCTGGCTGATTTGAAGCAGCTGTCCGTTGCACAACGCCCATCCCACAGGCGCGAAATTGCCGGCAAACATCTTTATTTCGCCGAGATAATTGTTCTGGGCGTTTACCGGCAGGAAAAAGGCGGCAAACATGACACCGGAAACTATCAACGCAGATTTAAGTTCCGTTTTCCAACGTAAAAAAGAGCCTGCCATTTCGTCCTCCTTTGGTTTAATAAACTGCCGGTTGGCAATAGAATTGCAAGTATCATTCCAATTAACAAGTAAGGCGGATTTAATCAATGGGGTAAAAGAGAAGCTTCGCCAGAAAATGTTCCTCCTCTGGCCGATATAAAAAACAGGGCAGGCCATCGGACGTTTTGCAAAAGTGGGAATGGTTTTTCCCAAATTGAGAATGAATTCGAAACGCTGAAAACAAATCACCTGAGCTCACCGGTTTTCCATGAATTTTTTTTCTCTCCTGATCCATGATCCGGTCACCTTTGCCATCGTCGCGGGCATATTATTGTATTCCATAATCGCCCATGAGCTCGCCCACGGCGCGGTCGCCCTGTTGTTCGGAGACGACACGGCCAAAGTCATGGGGCGACTCACGCTGAACCCGGCAAGCCACATCGACCCCATCGGCACGCTCATGCTTTTTATTGCGGGATTCGGTTGGGCAAAACCGGTGCCGGTGAATTATTACAAGTTAAGCAATTTCAGGTTCGGCCTTGTCTCGGTGGCGCTTGCAGGCTGCTGCGCCAACATCCTCATCGCAATTATCGCGCTCGGCATCGAGACCCTGCTCGGCCCGCAAGGCGGCGCCGGGGTTTCCGGCGCGCTTGAGTTCGTCGCGCGGATCAACATCATCCTGGGGGCGTTCAACCTCATTCCCATTCCGCCGCTTGACGGATCAAAAGTGCTCATGGCGGTGTTGCCGCGGGAGATGCAGGAGAGCCTGGCGAAGCTGGAGCCGTACGGGTTTTTCATCCTCGCGTTTTTCATCCTTACGGGGCTCCTCAACCCCGTTATTGCGGGCATGCAGAACACCCTTTACTCGATGATAGCGCATCTGTTCGGGGCTGCGCGCTAACACCCATTCACGAGGTTGCTATGCAACAACAGAATGACGACGAGGGCCCGGCGGAAGCGGCCCGCGATCAGAAGGAGAACCGAAACGGCGCCGACCCCGGCGTGCACAAACATCATTCGTTCTTCAGCTTCAACAGGCAAAAAATCAATTTTTCGTTCTGGTATTTCCTGGTCATGCTCGCGGCGCTCATCGTGATCAACCAGCTCGTGTCTAAACCCGCGGAGCAGACCGTGGAGTTCAGCGTTTTCAAGGAGAACATCCGCACGGGAAAAATTAAGCGCGTCGAGATAACCGACAAGTACATCACCGGCTATCCCTATACGCGGCAGGAACTGGACTCGGCGCAGAAGGCCTCGCCGCAAAAGATAAAATCGCTCGAAAGCGAGACGGTCTTCCGCACCGTGCCCGTGGGCGATCCCTCGTTCATTCCCCTGCTTGATTCCCTGCACGTCCAGTATTTTGCCGAACCCCAGTCAAAAAATTCGCTTTTAAGCCTGGTGCTCACCTGGATCGTTCCGTTCGTCCTCATGATCATCCTGTGGCAGGTGTTGTTCAGCAGGGTCGGGAAATTGGGCAGCGGGGTCATGGCGTTCGGACAGAACAAGGCGCAACTGGTCGCCGAGGGCGACACCAAGACCACCTTCGCCGACGTGGCGGGCGCCGACGAGGCCAAGGAAGAGCTCGCCGAGCTCGTCGACTTTCTGAGAACGCCGCAAAAATACACCGCCATCGGCGGCAAGATCCCCAAGGGGGTGCTGCTCGTTGGGCCGCCCGGGACCGGAAAAACGCTCATGGCCCGGGCGGTCGCGGGCGAGGCGCACGTGCCGTTCTTCCGGATCAACGGCGCGGAGTTCGTGGAGCTCTTCGTGGGCGTGGGCGCCTCGCGCGTGCGCGACCTGTTCCGCCAGGCCCGCGAGAAGGCGCCCTGCATCATCTTCATCGACGAGCTTGACGCAATCGGAAAGACCCGCCTGCCGGGCGTGGTGGGTGCTAACGACGAGCGCGAGCAGACCCTCAACCAGCTCCTCGTGGAGATGGACGGCTTCGACGGCCGGGTGGGCGTGATCATTCTGGCCGCCACGAACCGCCCCGAGGTGCTCGACGCGGCGCTGCTGCGGCCGGGCCGGTTCGACCGCCAGGTGGTGATCGACAAGCCGGACCTTTCCGGGAGAAAGGCGATCCTGCTCCTCCATGTCAAGGACGTCACGCTCGGCCCCTCCGTCGACCTCGACGCGGTGGCGCGGGCCACCGCCGGGCTTTCGGGCGCCGACCTGGCAAACATCGTGAACGAGGCGGCGCTGTTCGCCGTGCGCAACGGCCGCGCAGCGGTGACCCAGATGGACTTTGAGGAGGCCATCGAGAAAAGCATGGCTGGCCTGCAGAAGAAATCGCGGCTTGTCAACAAACAGGAGCGCGAGATCGTGGCGTATCACGAGACGGGACACGCCGTCACCGCGGCCCTCACGCCCGGCAGCGACCCGGTGCAGAAGATCACCATCGTGCCGAGGGGCGTGGCGGCGCTCGGCTACACCATGCAGACGCCCACCGAAGACCGCTACCTGCTCACGCGCGACGAGCTCATTTCGAAAATAGACGTGCTGCTCGGCGGCAGGGCGGCCGAGCAGCTGGTGTTCGGCAGGGTCTCCACGGGCGCGGCCAACGACCTTGTCAAGGCCACCGACATCGCGCGCCGCATGATCACCGAATTCGGCATGAGCGAGAAATTCGAAAACGTGGTGCTGCAGTCGCAGCGGGGGGCGGGGTATTTGGGAGAGGCGCTGGCGCTGGGGCAGAACCGCGAGTACGCCGAAACCACGCAGCAGTATGTGGACGAACAGGTCGCCCGCATCATCCGCGAGCGCTATGCGGCGGTAAGCGGCCTTCTCGAGAAACAGCTTGACAAACTCAAGACGATCGCGGCACGGCTCCTGGAGAAGGAAAGCATCGGCGCCGACGAATTCAAGACCATGCTGGAAGCAACGGTGTCATCCGGCGCCTGAGCGCTTCCGGCGCCTATTTTTCAAACTTCGCCGTGTCGGCTCCGCCGCGTCGCAAAACCGTGTCTTGCTCTTGCGGAGCCGCTTGAGGAATTGCTTCCTCGTATTCTTCTCCGTAGTAGGGGCCGTCGAACCGCATATAGCCGTACGGTCGGGCGTACCAGCCGTAGCGGTGCCAGGGATAAAACCCGAAATCGTAGTACGAGGGATACCAGATATACGGCTGTGTCTGCCAATACCGCATCTCTTTAATGTCAAGCACTGGATAGCGGTAGGTTCCCTTGCCGAGCGCCCGCGTCTCGACGCCGGTGATTCCACCGGCGATCGTCACCAGTCGCCCTTTGCTGTAGATCGCGGGGTCCAGAAAACCGCGGGTCATTGCGATGAATCTTCCCATAGAGGTGGTAAGCGACCCCGGGTAGCCGTCGTCGTCGAGCGCGGTCTCGATGACCGTGATCCTGCTTCCGGCTGAGTCGTTGACGACCTCGAGGATCCTTCCCCCCCAGATCACGATTTTTCCCTCGTAGTCCGACGGTTTGCCCTGCACCATAGGTATGGTGACGCCCGGCGCGGCCTGCTTGACGTATGCTTTCGATATGGGATACTCGGTGCACCCGAACAAGACAACGGCCGCGAGTCCCGCCGCCGCGATTATTTTTTCCGCGCTGATCATGATTTCCTCCTTGACAAACGTTAATACCGAATCGTCATGCCCACCACGACGCGGTGAAGATGGTGCATCTCCAAAAGCACGGCATCGGTGGAAAGCTTCCAGAACGAATAGCCGTATGCCGCCTCAAACGAGACCCTGCGTGTGGGACTGTATTCAAGCCCGCCCGATATGAGCTGCCGGTCCTGCACCGCAGTATACGGCACGACGTCGGCCGCGCTGTAGTCGTATTTGAAAAGAAACTCATAGGGATCGAACTGGTCGTAGCTGTAGCCGGCCCTTGCAACCAGGCCGATGACGCGGATGGGCACCTCGACGCCCAGGCCCGCCCCCATCCTCCAGCGTGACGCGTCGCTGTTGTCCGGCTGCCCGTTGTAGGGCGCCCTGAAACGCGCGTCGACGGCTAGGGTGAGAAACTGAAGCGGCACCGCCACGCCGAGCGCCCCGGAAAACGAGGATTCGAGCTGGCCGTTGCTCGTGAAGGAGTCGGTGCTGTCGAGCAGGGGGAACGATTCGTCGTCGGTCTCGCTGAAGCGTTCCACCGCCGGCACGGCGATCATCAGGCCGATGCGGAACAGCTTTGTCGGCTCATACAGGACGCCGACCCGGAAATCAAACCCGAGGTAGTCCCTTTCGATCGACGCGGAGTAATCGTCGTTCACCGAATCCAGGATTATGCCATTTGTAAATCGCGAATACTGCACCAAGACGTCTTCCCGCCCGGTAACGAGCGAAATCGACCCGCCCAGCGACAGTCCTTCCGCCACCTGGACGCCGCCGCCAACGCTCCAGAAATCCAGCGACCCGGCCGCGTGATAGTCTTTGCTTTCCTGAACGAGTGATCCGCCCTGGAGGTACTGTCCTTGATAGGTGAGCTGGTCCGCGAACGAAAGCGGGCTCTGGTAGGCGGCGCCGAAGCCCAGCCCTCCCACGCTCGTGGGAACCTTCATCGCCAGGCCCGCGTTCAGGATGCGCACGCTCTGCCGTCCGGCCGAGTCGGCGGTGCCGAAATACGCGGTGTTCACAAGGTTGTTGATCCAATCGACCGAAAACGAGGCCTGGCTTGACGAAAGGAAACCGAGCGCCGCCGGATTGAAATAGAGTCCCGACACGCCGGACGGCATGGCGGTGTAATTGTTCGCCAGCGCAAACGACCTGACGCCCGCGCCGGTCTGGAACACGAGGGTCGCATGCGCCGTTGCGGCGATGCACGCCGTCATGAAAATCACCTTTACACAGGTCAATGGAGATTGAATTCGAAATTGAGGCATCGTTTTCTCCTTTTTTAAATGGATGGCGCTCGCAGCGTTATAAACTATCGTTCACCTCTTGAACGGTGGTCACCGCCGCCGGAGGATCCGGAGCTTTCCCCTCCGCCGCTTTGCGGCGCTTCTTCGGAACGGCCCGAGCGATCCTCGGATTCGGCCGGCGGCAGGGGCTGCTGGGTGGCTTCCTTTTTTGCCTCCGTGCCTTGGGAAGGAGCGGGCGAAGCGGCGCCCGGCGGCGGCACGCGGTTTATTCTTGACGAACGGTTATGCGCCGGCTGCCGTGCCGCGCCCGCACGCCCGTAGCGGTAATTGGGCGGGACCGGCTCGAGGGGAGCGGCCCGCCGGCAGCAACCGCAGCCCGCGTCAAAAAACAGGTACGGCGGACAGGTGCCGTACCGATGATAATAATAGTAACTGTACCGTTCGGGATAATGGTGGTAACGGTACCAGTCTTCGTCGTCGTATATGTCAAAGCAGCGCTGCGCCGGTTCGCCCCACTCGTCCTCCACCTCATAACATTCCTCCATCGGTTGAGGCGGGTAATATTCCGGGACGGGCGCGGCCACGGCGGGCCGTTCGACACTGCGGATTTGCGTGTAACAACCGGGCAACAGAACGGACGCCGCCGCCGTGAAAATAACAAAAACACCTGTTCTCATCATGCGCTGCTCCTTTCCCGGAAGCTCCCTCCGGTGCCATCATGACTCCCAACCTGTGGTTTAATCGCGGACACTATTTTATTTTTAAGATGTGCGTGGCTATGAGGATAAGGCAACAAATGTGCCACCAAGGAACGTCATTTAGTCGCCTGGTTTGATTGAAATGAAAATGTATCTTCTTAAAAGTGCAAACCGTTCTGACAATGCCGGTGCCAAGAAAGGGTTTTTTTAAATTTGACGGTCCCTCATTCTCCTGCTCCGCGATTACAATCAATAACGCCCATGAAAACGTTGCAGGTAACCAACCGCAAACAGTGGCGCTCCTGGCTCAAGAAACATTACAAGAGCGAAAAGGAAGTCTGGCTCGTCTATTACAAAAAAGAAACCGGGAAGCCGAGAATATCCTACAATGACGCCGTTGAAGAAGCGCTCTGCTTCGGGTGGATCGACAGCATTGTCAGAAGAATCGATGACCGGCGATTCGCCCAGCGGTTCACACCGAGAAATCCGAAAACTCCCTATTCACAATCGAACCGGGAAAGGCTGGCCGCCCTCGCGAAAAAGGGAAAGGTCATGCATGAGGTCCTGACGGCGGCAAAGGATGTTTTTAACGGAAAATTTGAGATTCCGCGGGACATCATGAAAAGCATAAAGGCTGACAAAGCCGCGTGGAGAAATTTTCAGGAATTTTCGCAGTCATATATTAAGATCCGGATCGCCTTCATCGATGGGGCTCGGAACAGGCCCGCTGAATTCAGAAAACGTCTGAAGTATTTTATTGCAATGACGAAAAAGAAACGCACGTTCGGGTTTGGCGGGATTGAGAAATATTATTGAGCCGACGCCAATCCAACTAACCGTACTTGCAGTCCTTCCCCTCTCATTTCCTGGAATAGTTTCATTCTTGAGCATGAATGCCGTTAAAAACTCCGGTGGCATTTTCTTTGCTGCTCCATCATTATCTTTCGGAACAATGATTTCCCAAAGGAAAAAATCAATGGATTTCGTCTGGTTTCTCTTGGTGGGGCTGGCGGCGGGCTGGCTGGCGGCGCGAATTGTCAAGGGCGGGGGCTACGGCGTTTTCGGCGATCTCGTGGTAGGGGTTCTGGGAGCATTAATCGGCGGATACCTTTTCAAAGTGTTCGGCGTCCATGCGGCAAAAGGTCTTCCCGCAAACATTCTTGTGGCCACCATCGGGGCCATCGTACTCATTCTTGCGCTCAGATTATTCAAACGGGCATAGCAAGTACGCGCCGGCGCGTGCCATTTCATTAATTGACAAAATAGACACCGGAGAGGTAATCGTCGGCCATTACCATTTAGGGGCCGTTGGCCTGCGGGAAGCGGTCGCAATCGCAAAACGCAATCCGGAGTTTGATTCGGGGGCGCTGCCCGCGTGGAGGCCCATCCGATCAAATCGGAACAAAAGGAAACGGGCTTTGCATATCCGGCGGCCGGCTTACGTCTGTTTTTAAGAATGCCATTTTAATTTTCAGCAAAGGAGCTTCCATGCGTTTCATGATGCTGATGATACCCAAGCGGTACGGGAAGGCGCTGCCGGGAGTTATGCCCGATGCCGAAATGGTCGCGGCAATGTCGAAGTACAATGCGTCGTTGAAAAACGCCGGCGTCTTGATTTCCCTCGAAGGCCTTCACCCGCCGTCGGCCGGGGCCCGCGTCATCTTCTCCAAAGGCAATCCCGTGGTTGCCCGCGGCCCGTTCCCAAAGGTAAAGGAAACGCTCGGTGGGTACTGGATGATAAACGTTTCGTCGCTCGAGGAGGCGATTTCCTGGGCGTCACGCTGCCCGGCCGAAGACAATGCTACCATAGAAATCCGCCGGGTGCAGGAGTTCGAGGAATTCCCCGCTGACGTGCAAAAGGTCGGGGCGGGATTCCGTGAGCTGCAGACCACGCAGCAATGACGGCGGCAAAACGCGCGCAAAAGAAAGGATCGTTGATGGGGGTCCCCATAAATTATATGGCCGTGCTCGTTGCTGCGTTTGTCAATTACGTCCTCGGCATGCTCTGGTACGGCGTGATTTTCGGCAAGTCCTGGCGGCGGATGTCCGGAATTCCGCAAATGACGATTTCGTTGAGCGGCATTGTTCTCGGCGTCGTCGGTTCGCTTTTAATGAGCTATGTCCTGGCGTACGCGGTGATTTTCGGGAATGCGTATCGTAATGCCGGCGGCGCCGGCGGAGGGCTTGCGGCAGGATTTTTTTACTGGCTGGGATTTGTTGCGCCGGTGAAGCTCGGCATGGTGATCTACGAAAAAAGGCCTTGGCCGCTCTGGCTTCTGAACAGCGCCTATTGGCTCATTTCGCTGCTCGCCATGGGCGCGCTGCTGTCGGCGTGGAAATAGGAAGGTGCACATGGACAAAGGGTTTGTGGCGCAGGCTTCCATTACCGTCAACGCGGGCAGGAAAAAAGTCTGGAAGGCCCTGGTCGATCCAGCCGCGATCAGAAGATACCTGTTCGGGACAAATGTCGAGTCGGCGTGGCGCAAAGGCAGCCCGATCATCTGGCGCGGCGTATGGGAGGGAAAGCTCTATATTGACAAAGGCATAATTCTCGCCATCACCCCCGGAAAAGCCCTGCGGTACACCCATTTCAGCCCGCTTTCGGGGCTGCCGGACGTTCCCGAAAACTACCACACCGTCTCCATCGATTTGACAGAAGAGAACAACCTGACCCGCGTTGCATTGACGCAAGACGGCAACCCGACCGAAGCGGCACGGGATCATTCCCAAAAAAACTGGGAAGCGATGCTGGAGGGGCTCAAAAAAACGGTTGAAGAATGATTTGCCGAACATTTCACAGCACATTCCGAATAAGGGAGGTAAAGTATGGTTGCTCATCCACATTATGTCAAGGCATGTGTTTTTCTTTTTGCCCTTTCGGGCCTCACGACGGCGGCCGTCCCCGCATCCGGGCGGCCCACCGACGAGACGATCGTCGGCTGGGTACGGTCGGCGCTCGCGAGCGATCCAAGGGTGAAGTCCGGTGACATCGCCGTCAAATCAATTGAAGGGATTGTGACACTCGACGGAACCGTCACGACACTTGCCGAAAAGGAATTCGCCGACCTAGAGGCAAAGAAGATCAGAGGCGTGCAGGCCGTCATTGACAAACTCGAGGTGAAACCCGCCTACCGCCTCGACGCTGAAATCCGCCAGGATCTGCGGCGGCGCATCATCCGCAGCTCATTCATCAAGTCCGAGAACGTCGGCGTTTCAGTTGAGAACGGCGTGGTCGTTCTCAGAGGGACGGTCGGCTCGGCGGCTGAAAAAAATGAGGTATCACTTCTCGCGGCCGAAGTGAGGGGCGTGAAGTCGGTTGACAACCATCTCGCGGTGGCGTACGAAATCAAACCCGCCGACATGGAAATCCGGAAGAATGCGGCGGCGAAACTCTCCCGCGACGTTTACCTTACCGGGCTGCCGATCACCGTTTCCGTGAAGAACGGCGTTGCCACGCTCAACGGAGAGACCCACAACGTATATGAGAAGGACCGGGCAGAGGATGACCTGATGAACCTTTTCAACGTTACCGATGTCAAAAACGACCTGAAGGTGGCCTGGCCCAAATCGGAAAAGACCGCAAACAATTTACGCGAGATTCCCGATTCGGCGCTGTCCGCTATGATACGGGAAGAACTGTCGCTCGATCCGCGGTTCGACGTGCCCGGCGCCATAAAAGTCCAGGACCAGCACGGGGCGATCACCCTGACCGGTTCGGTCCCCAGCTACTACCAGAAACAACTCGCCGAGCGGGACGTGGAGCAAATTGCGGGCGTGGAATGGGTCAATAATCTCCTCGTGGTCAAAGGGGTTTGGCGGGACGATGCCGGCCTGTACATGGACATTAGGGACGCCCTCGCGTCCGACTACCGGATCGGTGGAGACAAGGTGGATTTTTACGTGCTTGACGGCGTCGTCAGCCTCAAAGGCAACGTCAACTCGGACTACGAAAAATCGTGCGTCGACAAGGATGTGGCGGGAATTATCGGAGTCAAGGATATCAAAGACAATTTAATCGTGGAATGGGTGCCGGTGACTTCAGATGACACGCTCAAGGCTCGCATCTTCGACCGTCTCGCCGCGAATTGGGACACGTGGCTGCTGCTGGACAAAATCATCATCAATGTGAAGGAGGGCAATGCGGTCCTGACGGGCACGGTTGACAACCGGGTACAGCGCGAGGAAGCGGGATGGGTCGCCTCCCAGACCACCGGCGTCGTGTCGGTCGACGACCGGTTAAAGGTTCAGGAAAATAACAATAAAATAGGCATGAAATAAAGACGAATCACACATCCCGGCGAACAAATATGCCCCGCGACCTCTTGGCGGTCTTCGGCCCGACAATCGCTCGTGTCCAGTAAACACATTTGCCTGGCGGCAATTCCAGCTATGAAAAAAACACGCCTTTTCTCTCGGGCCATAACTCGGGAATCGGGGGCGTCTTGCCGGTGCGGCCTGTCGCGTTTTCGAAATCGGGATAATGGATAAGGTACATTCCCATTTTCCCCACTTCAAGCGGGTCAAAGCCGGTAACGAGTCTTTTCTTGATTTTTGCGACAACCAGGTCCTGCATCGACCTTGTCACTTCGGTGCAGATGATGCCGATCATTGCGTTGATCCGGTACCAGCCCTTCACGTCGATATCCCGGGTGGAAGCGCTCAACGCCGATGTCAAGGTCTCCACGAGGACTCTCGGCTCCCTGGCCGGGTCCTTCAGCAATTGCTCAACGTCAAGCAACACCACCAGGAACGGCCTTCCCGACCGTTCGGTCCGTTTTCGTTCAAGCACCAGTGTCTGGCGGAAAAAATCCTCGGTCTTCAGTTCAGCGGTTTTCGGCTCGAAAACCATGGTATCTTCCATAAAACCATCCTTTCGCTCATGGCGAAGCGCAGTTTTTAAAAGCCCACACTTTTTTCCCTTCCTCTTACACGTAAAAAAATGCAATTTTGGGGCCAATCTTATCATCAAATAAAACATTTATCAAAATCCGCGCAGCTAAAAATGGAAGCGGAATTTATTAAATACCGGTGCTGTTCCCGCCGTATACTATTTGAAAGATGACCGAGGGGAGGTGATTAGTATGTCAGAACTTGTCAGGTATGAATGGCCAGAAACGTCAGTGGCGCCATTGTTCGAGGACTTTTTTGCGGACAGCTTTTTCAGCAGGTGGGACCGTGAATTTACTGGAGGCATGTGGCCGAGGGTTGACATCATCGAACGGCCCGATTCTTTTATTCTTAGGGCGGACCTGCCTGGTCTGGAAAAGGACGACATCTCGATAAATGTTGAAAACAGGACGCTTACCATCAGCGGCGAGAAAGAGGAAACGAAACGCGAAAGCAAGAAAGGGACGTATTATCATCTGGAAAGAAGCTTCGGAAGCTTCTGCAGATCGTTTACGCTCCCCTCGCATGTTGACGACAAGAAAGTGGAAGCGCATTACAAGAGCGGCGTCCTTGAACTGATCCTTAAAAAAACCGGGGAGGCGGTTTCTAAGGCTATTGAGGTCAAAATTGACTGATTAAAACCGGAGCGTGAAGTCTCCGGGTAACGTGGTGTTAGAGGACCGGCTCCGGAAGGGAAAGGTGGAGCCGGTTTTTTATTGATTTTTTATCTCCATCCGCAATGTGCGCTTAAATATTTGATTTCCGGTTTAAAAATGCGGAAGTGGCATAAAAGTTGATTATTATTTCATTCCAAAGGAGGTTTTATGTCAAAATCAAACATTTCGCGCCGTGATTTTATCAGAACGGGAACAACGGCCTTGGCCGCGGCAATTGCCGCTCCCCTGGTTGGATTCGAATCCGAGGCATCAAGCGGCAAGCCCCCGCTTCCCATGCAGCCCATAACGCTTGACCTGTCGGATCCAAAATATGCTGCGCTCTCGCAAGCAGGCGGCGCGATGAAGATACCCAATCCGCATGATGCTAAGAAACCGATCATCGTGAGCCGGATATCGGAAAGCGACGTCGCCGCATTTTCCTCAAAATGCACCCATTGGGGATGCGAGGTCCCGCTTCCGGCAAACCATGTGATTACCTGCCCCTGCCATGGCTCGAAATTCGACGCAACGGGAAAAGTCACTCACGGCCCCGCCAAAAAAAACCTAGAGGCATTTTCTGCGGTTTTGTCCGGCACCACCCTCACCATCAAGGACATGACTTCCTGATGGTTTTATTGAAGGGACAAGGGAATACCAGATCCTTTGTCCCTTTTTATCACGTGCCCACATTTTTGCAATTACGGTAATTGCTCTCTCGAAATTGACAATCTTAAGCAGTCACCGTCAATTTTTATTAAAAATATAAAAACTCATTGACATGCGGGCCAATGGCATAAAATTCGCGGACATTTTACGACGTTCCAAACTTTTTTAAAGGAGGTTCCATGAAAAGGATTCTTTGCATTCTGATGATCGCCGCGGTCGCAAATCTCGCGCTGCCGCAGGCCAAACCCGTCCTCATGCCGAAAACGGCCATGCATGACACCATGCAAATGGAGGAAAAAGGCCTTGTCAAGGACTCGGCGCGTCTCAGCCTCCACGAGCGCCAGCTCGGGCTTGAAGAACGCGCGGGGAAGTATGCCCTTGACAAAGAGCGATACGAACACAACTTCAGGGAAGAAATGGAAGAACAGGGCCGGCCGTGGGGCATGGGCATGTATCATGCACGGTTCCCGATGCACGGCATGTACCTCAGGCACGTCGTCATGGGCCTTATCTTCTGCGCCGTGGTGCTGATCATCAACATTCTCCTGACCATTCTGGTGTCGCTTGACATGGCAAAACTGAACAGGTTCAACGGCCTGTGGATACCGATTCTTCTTGTTGCGGGTATACCGGCCACCGCGCTCTACGCGCTGTTCCGCATCGGCGATATCGTGCTGCACGGTCAGACCAAATAATGCGCGTGCGGAATGAAGGTGGTTCCCATGAAACCGTTCATGTTCATCGCATCCATGCTTCTGATGTTCGACAATGCGGGGGCCGCAATCGTGACAAAAGAGGTTATTTACAAAGTAGACACCCTGACCTGCAAGGGGTTTCTGGCGTACGACAAAGCGCTTGAGACACGGCGGCCGGGGATCCTTGTCTGCCACGACTGGTGGGGCCTCGGTGATTTTACCAAGGGGCAGACGAAAAAGCTTGCCGAGCTGGGCTACGTAGCTTTTGCGGTCGACATGTACGGCAACGGGGCCGTTGCGGCAGACTCCAAAGCCGCGGCAAAGATGGCGGGGGCGGTGCGCGGCACCCCGCTCTTGCGCCAAAGGATCAGGGAGGGGCTGGCCGTGCTGCTGCGCCAGCCCTTGGTGGATTCTTCGCGCGTGGCCGGCATCGGATACTGCTTCGGCGGGTCCGCGATGCTCGAACTCGCCTACAGCGGCGCAAAAGTAAACGGTGTGGTCGCGTTCCACGGCGGCCTGTTCCCGCCCAAACAGGAGGACCTCGGGAACATCAAGGCCAAATTCCTTTTTCTCCACGGAGCCGAGGACCCGACCACCCCGCAGGACGCCATCCGGACGATGGAGGACATGCTGTCGAAAGCCGGCGCCGATTGGCAGATGGTCATGTTTTCGAACACGGTGCACGGTTTTACCAATCCCGCCTCGGGCAGTGATAAAAGCAAGGGCGCCGCGTACAATCCCCTGTCGGCGGCGCGGGCATGGGAGTATATGAAATTGTTCTTTCAGGAGTTGTTTGCAAACGGCAGACATGACCGTCCGTAGATTTTTCCCTTTACCTTATGGTACTTGAGTAAGGGAGAATTTCATGACAAAAAGACCCTGGAACTGTTTCCTGGCGATTGCCGTTGCGGGCGTTCTTTCATTCGCTTCCGGTGAAAAATCAGGTACATCAAAAAAACCGGTAATCATTCCCGCTCAGTCCGCGTTGTCCGATGCGTGGACCGAAGGGCTGGGATATTTTAAGCACGGAGATTATGAAAAGTCAATAGAATGTTTCAACAGGGTCATCGCCGCGAACCCGCGGGATTCTCAGGCATATTTCAATCTGGGGCAGGCCTATTACGAATTGAACGATGACAAGGCGGCCTTAAAGAGTTTTTCCGCCGAAATCGAGGTCAACCCCAAAGACGAGGCACCCTATTTCAGCCGCGGCATTCTTTATATGAGGATGGGAAGAAACGACTCGGCCGTGGCGGATTTCAGCGCGGCCACCCGCCTGAAACCAAATGACACTCATGCGTTTTTCAACAGGGGACTTTCCTGTTATGCATTGGGATTGTTCCAGAACGCGATCAACGATTTTACCTTTTGCATTGCAAATGACCCGCGCGACACAAAGGCGTTCTACAACCGCGGCAGGGCGTATGAACGGCTTGACATGAACGACAAGGCGCTCGAAGACTACAATGCCGCGCTTACCAATGGTTTCACCGATTTCGACGTCCACATGGCGCTCGGCCTGCTGTACACGAAAATGGACAAAGACAGCAATGCGGCCAGGGAATACGCGAAAGCCGCGCATCTGGTGAGGGACAACGCCTCGGCGCATGCGAACCTCGGCAACGCCTACGCGTTTCTGGGCCAAAACGACAAGGCGCTTGCCGAATACAACTACGCGGTCTTTTACGATTCCGCCGATGCCGACGCCTATTATGACCGCGGCTTGCTTTACGATAAACAGGGAAAAGCCGACCTGGCCCTGGCCGATCTGACGAAGGCGATTGCCCTCGACAGCCATAGTGCCAAGGCCTATTTCCACCGCGGCATAGTGTATGCAAAGCGGCACCAGCAGGAGCAGGCCATTACCGACTTCAACAGGGCCATCGAGCTCTCCCCGACCGATGCCGAATGCTATCTGGACCGCGGACTGGCGTATGTTGACGTAAGGGAAAACAGGAAGGCGGCGGACGATCTCAACATGTTCCTGAAATATTACGGGAAAAACGACAGGAAGGCGGAGAATTTCAGGGAGGTCATAAAGAAAATAGGGTACAAACCGGAGTATTGACCGCGGCGCCGCCGCGTCATCTTCCCCACAGCAGAGAGCCCACAAGCAATGCCAGAACCGCGGCCGTCACCGCGCAATAGAGCCAGTCGCGCCTCAACGTGAAGGCGACGACCGAAAAAGCCACCCTAAACAGCGGCACCGCGATCAGCACCAACAATCCAAATTGGATAAGGCCGCGGCCGTCGAGCGAAAAAGCCGAGCCGAGAATTCCGGGAATGCTCGTGAGGCCGTGCGGCTCGCCGGCGAACCGTTCTAAACGCGGAAGCGCAACTGAGTGTCCGAGAAAAAGGACCGCTCCCCCCAGCACGGCCACCGCGCCGGACAGCATCACTCCGATACGAAGAAGCGTTCCGATAAATTTCTCAAATCGCCTGCCGTCCGCAAACTTTTTTTCAGGCATCAGAACCTCCCGGCAATTCCCTTGCAGATCATTTCCAGGCCTGCCAGCGCGATGGCCGCCGCGAACACCGCGCGCAACACTCGTGTTCTCGCCCTTGTCAAGATCCGGCTGCCCGCGAAGGATCCCGCCAGCACGCCGAGCATCACGGGCAGGGAAAGCACGGGGTCTATGTATCCCCGGTGCAGGTAGACGCCGGCGCTTGCGGCGGCGGTGACGCCGATCATGAAATTGCTCGTGGCCGCCGACGCCTTGTAGGGCATTTTCATGAAACGGTCCATGGCGATCACCTTGAGCGCGCCCGACCCGATGCCGAGCAGGGCCGACAGAATTCCCGCAAGCGCCATCAGGCCCATGCCGGCCGGCACCGCCCGCACATGATACGATTGTTCGCTTCCGTCAAGAGGATAGCTCCCATCCATGCCGAGCAGGGAGGCGAGCCGGTCGGGGCCCGCGGCCGCGCCCTCTTCCTTTTTCCCCGTGACGGTCGCGTAGGAAGAATAAAGAAGCACGGCCCCGAACAGGACCGCGATTGCCGCTGGCGGGAGCAAAGCGGCGGCCGCTGTCCCGCTCAAGGCGCCGCTCACGGTGGCGATCTCCAGGAACATGGCAACGCGGATATTGGTAAAGCCCTCCCGCACATAGGCGGCGGCCGCGCCCGACGACGTTGCAATGACCGACACAAGGGAGGCGCCGATCGCGTATCTGATGTCGATCCCGAGCGCAAGCGTAAGAAACGGAATTATGATGATTCCCCCGCCCAGACCGGTAAGGGATCCCAAGAGACCGGCGCCGCTCGAGACAATCGCGATGATTGCCAAAAATCCCGCGAGTTCGATGGTCATTCTCCTTTTTCAATAACGAGAAAACGGCTGGAAATCAACCGGCGTTCTCAATTCCGCGAACAACATTGTAAAAAATACGCATAATTGGCAATAATTCTTCTCCCGCTCTTTCGTGCCGGCCCATGGCACGCATATTGCCGAATCAATCCAGTATACATCATTGACTTGCCGCTCTGTCAATCCTTTTCGGGGGAATTTTCCGCATGAACAATCCTCACGTGCTCGTCCCGGCAGTCTTGGTGGCGGCCGTCATAGCGTCGCCGACTTTAGCAGCAAACAAAAATCCAAGGTTTATTCACCCATCCGATTCAACGATGAGTGCCCCGTCCTCCGGCCGTGGGCCGGCCGCCGATTCGGTTTTCACTACCCAGCATGCCATCATGGTCCAGGGCAAAGCCATTCACTACGCCGCGGCCGCGGGCCGTCTTGCGGTCCGGGATGTGAACGACTCGGTTGTCGCTCACCTCTTTTTCACCTATTACGCCCTGCAGCCGCCGCGCGATCCCCGGCGCACTCCCTTGACATTTGCGTTTAACGGCGGCCCCGGCGCCTCATCGATGTGGCTCCATATCGCCGCGGCAGGGCCGCGCCGGGCCCTGCTCGGCGAAAACGGGACCGGCCTTCCCGGGGCCGACACCCTTGTTGACAATCAGTATACGTGGCTTCCTTACAGCGATCTAGTATTCGTGGACCCCATAGGCACCGGTTTCAGCCGGGCGGCGCAGGGCGTTGACCCGGGCCGTTTTTTTTCGGTTGACGCGGACATTAAGATCATGTCGCAATTCATTCAGGCCTTTCTGTCGCGCTACGGCCGATGGACATCCCCCCTGTATCTTGCCGGAGAAAGCTACGGCACCCTGCGGGCGGCGGGCCTCGCCTCCGTGCTGCAGGAGAAGCTCGGCGCGGTCGTGGAAGGGATCATTTTCATATCGTCGGCGCTCAATTTCCAGCTCATCGCGTTCGACCCGGGCAACGACCTTGCCGCCGCGCTTGCCGTCCCTTCCTACACCGCGACGTCGTGGTACCACCGGCGGCTGGGCCCAAAACAAAACGTCCCGCTTGACACCGTGCTGCATTCCGCGGAGCGGTGGGCCATGGGAGAATACCTGCTCGGCCTGTCGAAAGGATCGGCGCTCGCGCCGCCCGGGCGAGAGCGGATCGCCGATTCCCTTGCCGCGTTCTGCGGCCTTTCGCGGCAGTACCTCGCCGCGCACGACCTTCGCATCGATCCCTTCGGGTTTTCCCGCGAGGTGCTTTCGTTCCTCGGCCGCAGAACCGGGATACTCGACGGCAGGGTCGCCTGCCTTCGCGGGCCCGACGATTTTGACGACCCCGCGATGTTCGTGGTGGCCGGACCGCTCACCGCGCTTGTCAACGATTACCTGCGGCGCGAGCTGTCGTACGCGACGCCGCTTGACTATGTGTATTTGTCGGAATCGGCGAACGGTTCGTGGCAATGGTCGGCCCGCCGCGCGCAGGGCTACGCCGACGAGACGCCGTCGCTGCGCGGCGCCATGAGCATCAATCCCCGGCTCCGGGTGCTGGCGGCAATGGGATATTTCGATCTTGCCACGCCGTATCTCTCGCAGCGCTATGCCTTCGAGCATCTCGGCTCCGATAGCGCAATTGTCAAGCGTATCGCCGTGCATTGCTATCCCGCCGGGCACCAGATTTACACCAACCCGCCTTCTCTGGCAAAGCTTTTTTCCGACGTGGCCTCGTTTCTGCGCCCACGGGACTAAAAGCGGCCGCTTAACGACGCGGCGCTCCTGCGGCATCCTCCGCGATTTCCCTGACGCTCTTGCGGATTTTTTCTATCGCTGCGGAGCAGTCGACGCCGTTGTGCCAATCGGGCAACCGCGAATCGACCCTTGCAACCGTTTGGGCCACGCTGTAATTGCTGCGAACGGCAGCAACGTCCTCACCTCCCCGCATGATAAGACAAGCGCCGCCGAGAAAAGGAGCAATACTTTGGCCGTCATCTCGTCTCCTTGCCATATTCTGCCGCGGCAATTGATGTGCCAAAAAAACGCCGTGAGATGGCCTACCTTCCGCTGTTCCTATCCGAGGGCATGGAATTTGCGACACCAAAAGGGATGAACTCATGATGAAAGGAATGGCAACATGAAATCACCGCGGCGTCTGCACATGAACCTCGTGCTCCTGTTGATGCTGGTCCCAACCCTTTTCGCGGCCCCAAAGCCGTCGGACGAGTCCATTACATATTGGGTCAACAGCGTGCTGTGGGACGATCCGCGCGTCTCCTCTTCCGGCATTTCGGTGACTACGTCGGAGGGGATCGTCACCCTTACGGGGACCGTGCGGAACCTCGTGCAGAAGCAATATGCCGAACGCGAGGCGACAAAGATCGCCGGAGTAACGGGCGTGGTCAATAGGCTTATTGTCAAGCCGCCGCCGCGATCCGACATTGACATCCGGCAGGCCATCCGGCGCAGGTTCATTGCGAGCTCGCTCCTTTCGGCCGAGCAGATCGGGGCCTCGGTCGAAAGCGGCGTCGTTGTTCTTTCGGGAACCGTCGCCTCGTATTCCGAAAAAGAGGAAGCCTCTCTTTTGGCCGGCGAGGCGACCGGCGTGTCGGGCATCGACAATGACATCATGGTCGTTTATAAAAAGCAAAGGCCGGACAAGGAAATCCGTGAGGACATTCGCGCCAAACTGGACCGCGACGTCTACCTCGCCGGCCTCCCGGTGACGGTGACGGTCGACCGCGGCTCGGTGCTGTTCACTGGAACGGTCGGCAACGCCTACGAGCGGAACCGTGCCACCGACGACGCCTATGAAGTGCCGAACGTCTCGAATGTCGTGAACGATTTGAAGATTGCCTGGTGGGAGATCAGCGGCACGCGCACCGGCGCGCCCACGCCGTCGGATTCCTCTCTTGCCGCATCTGTCAATAATGAGCTTGAAGCCGATCTGCGCATCAGCGAGCCCTGGGAAGTGCGGGTCAAGGCAGAGGGCGGGCATGTCACGCTTCAAGGCACGCTCCCCTCGCTGCGGCAAGCGATACTTGCGCGGCAAGATGCAATGGAAGTAGTGGGAGTTGCCTGGGTCACCAACCGCATCACGGTAAACGGCGTATGGCGCAATGACCTTGATCTTCTGGAAGACGCCCTTTTTTCAATCCATTCCGATTACGCCTTGACCGGCGACGACATCACCGCCGAAGTAAACGGCGGGACGATAACGATCCGCGGCTCCGTAAAAACACCATTTGAAAAATCACAGGCATATCTGGACGCCGCCGGCGTGCTCGGCGTCCAGAACGTGGTCAACACCATTGCCGTGACTGGCACGGAACCAATCTATTCCGATCAGTCGCTCGCGGCGCATGTAAAGGAGCGGCTCGCGGGAAACGGCGAAACGGCGCCGGTTGCGGGAAGAATTACGGTTGTCGTGAACAACGGCGCCGCGATCATTTCTGGGCGAGTGGATACGTGGGCGCAATACGGAGAAGCGGCGCGCGTCGCTTCCCTCACCGTCGGTGTCCGGAAAGTTGACAACCGCATCACCGTCAAGGGGGCAAATTACCAATGGGAAAAATTCGCGGCGGCTCCACCCGATGTGCTGAGCGAACCAAGGCTTGTCGATCCCTGGCTCGTTTTACGGTATAATCATTAAACCATTTCATGAAGGCCCCGCTATGGTTCTATGGGACATGCTTACCGCACTCTTCATAGGGTTGCTTTTCACCGGGATATTCATTGCCGGTGCCGGAGGGGTGCGAGGCTGGCCGGCCATGGTCGCTGCATTCCTTGAAATTTTTCTGATCGCGTGGGCGGCCGAAAAATGGGTAACTCCCCTGTATGGGGCCGTCCACGGAATCAACTGGTTTGCGCCGGTCATGGCCGGACTTTTCATGGCGCTGGTTCTTGGGGCGACGCTTACCGGCCGTGCACCCAACCGTGCAAATGAAAATTCCATGCGAACGAACACCATGTTCTGGATGTCTGTATTGTTTTTATCCGTGGCCGTCATCTCAGGATATTTTGCATTCTCGGAAAAAAGGCCGCTTGCCAAAGGCGCCATGATCGGCGCGTACGAGCACATTCACGATACCATTACTGTTCCCCGGAATGCGAAATCGGTACGTACGGACAGTGCACGAGCCCAGGACGCCGGCGTCCACGATTCGGCACGATTTTCCCCATGACGAAGCTGTGGACTGAGTAATTTGACAAATGCATGAACATCTCCGCCTCCCCGGCTTCTCATGGCAATTCCCAAAATTGAAAATTAAGCTTGAAAATGAAAGTCTCCAAACCCATCAATGGACGGAAAGAATTCTTGGCCTTTGTTTTGCAATCGTAAAAGACGAGCAATGTTCACGAAACGGTTGCGGCGGGTTGTATCCGACGGAAAAACGATTTCGCGAGCGATTTTTAAAATCAACAAGGAGGGTGTATGAGACTGAAGAGACTTGCACTGCTGCCATTATTCGCATGCTTATTGATTGCAGTGGGAACGGGCGGGTGTCAGAAAAAGGTGACAAAGGTTCAACAGGCATCGCCACCCGTGGTCGAGGCACCCAAGCCCGCGCCGGAGGCGCCGGTTGCGCCCGCACCGGTGGACTCCACGATGTTCAAGGAAGCGGCGCTTGCCGGAGAGCTCCAGAAACAGGCCAAAGAGGCACTGCAGGACATCTACTTCGACTTTGACAAGTCGGTGATCAAGTCCGACGGCGAGAGCAGGCTGACCATCATCGCCAAATTCATGACGGATCATCCGGCAATGCGGATCCTGAGCGCGGGAAACTGCGACGAGCGCGGGTCTGAGGATTATAATCTCGGCCTGGGCCAGCGCCGCGCGCAGGCCGCAAAGGACTTTCTCGTGAATCTAGGTGTGTCTGCAGGCCGCATCGAGGTGGTTTCATACGGAAAAGACCGCCTCGCGGTGACGGGGTGCACCGACGAATCATGCCATGCGAAAAACAGGCGCGACGAGTTCACGGTGTTGCAGGGCCTGCAGCCGCCATTGAGCGAGCGGTAAGGCAAAGCAGTCAAGACAAGGATCGCCTCGGGGGCACGGAGAAAAATGGCATGGCGTTGGAGGCTAAAGGGGGAAAGTTGAAGGTAACCTAGCGCTTTCAACTTTAAGTTTCCAACGTGAACGTGTCTGAATTCTCTGTGTCTCCGGGGTGTTTTTTTTTGCCTATGGCCGAGCCCATGAAGGCATGATGGCCTTGCCGAAGTTCGTGATCCTGCTCAGGTGCGATCCGTCATTGCGCGTGATGAAGATGTCTGTCTTGCCCCCGGTCTTCCACGAAAAGGCGATGTGCGAGGCGTCGGGCGACCATGTGGGGTTTTCCTTCGAGCCCGGGGAAGAGGTTAATTGGACCGGATTTGAACCGTCGGGCTGGATGACCCAGATTTGAAATTCACCTTTTGTCAATGACGTGTAGGCAATCTTATCACCGCGGGGCGACCAAGCGGCCTCGTCCTGATACGGCCCTTCGAAGGTGAGACGGTGTGTATCGGCGCCGTCTGCGTCGGCAACGTATAGGGCAGGGCTGCCCTGGCGGTTGGAGGTGAAGACGAACTGGCCGCCGCTCGGCGACCAGCTCGGCGCGATATCGACCGAGCCGCTGCCGATGATCTTTTTCATGTCGGAGCCGTCCCTGTTGCAGGTGTAAATGTCCATGCAGCCGTCTTTGGCCCACGCAAATGCCATAACGCCTGTGACGGCGGAGACGGCCGCCGTCGTCTCCATGTAGCGGCTCGGCAAGAAGGGGTGCTGCATTCCCGTGGCAAGCGAACCGATGAAAATCGCGGCCTGGCCGCGGCTGTATGACGTCCACACATACGTCGCCGAATCGGCGAATGAGGGCAGGATGTTGAGGCAGTTGCATGAGGTGAGGTGCCTTCTGTTGAAGCCGTCGTAATCCATGATCATGAGGTTTTTGGCGCGGCCTTTGTTCTTCACGCAAAGCATTTTGCTTTGGAAGAATCCGCTGTCGCCGAACAACCGCCGCACCATCTCGTCACCATAGCAATGCGTCATCTGCCGCAAACCGCTTGTGTCCCCGTCAAAAGTGCGGTTGAGCAGGACTTGTCCCGGTGCCTGTAAAAAGAAATGCAGGCGCACGCCGTTTCCCTTCACCGCATAGTCGCCGTTGACATAGAGCACAACGCCGTTTTTCGCAAAGAGCGCGGAGTCTGGCCTAACCGTCTCGGTGACAACGAAGCGGCCGGAGAAGCGCAGATCGGCGGCAAGCACCTTCCATGGTTCGTTTTTCCTCAGTGTCGCGGCAGATGCCGGTTGGAATTCAACCACGCCAATGGCGATGCTATCCGCGTTTTTCGCATATGATTCGAGAGTGATCTCGGTTGCAAAGCAGCTTCCCGCCAATCCGCACCACGCCGCGGCGGCCATTATTCTTTTCATGGTTGTCCCCGCGGGCTCAAGTAATGCTAGGTATACCGAATGTCAAGTCTGTTGCCGGAAAAGCCCAGCGGTAGTTGCCCAAAGGGCGCAGCCGATGCAATGGCGGCCATTGCCAAATTGTCAAGCAATGGAATGCCAGACGAAGTGGTGATGGCCGCCGGCGAAATCCGGCCGTCCCCGGATATGGTGAAGGTGACGACGACCGAGACCTCGTGGCCGGTGAGGTCGTACGGCGGCCTCCAATGCTCCTCCACCTTGGAGACGATATGCTGAATGTACCAGTTATATTTGAAATTCCGGCCCGCCGATATTTCGGAAACCGGATGCGGCTTAAGCGATGATAATAATTCCGAAAGTTCTTCATCCGATTTCTCCTTGTCTGTTTTCGCCTGCGCCGCCCCCATCCTGCTTGACTTCTGGGGAACGGGTTCATGGCTTTTTCCGGACGTTTTTTCTATTACTCGGCCTGCTGCGCCATGCGGCGCTCCGCGTCCGCAACGGTTTTCGCCGAAACAAGCTCAAAGGTCGGCGGCAAGTGAAGGGCACTCTCCGGAAATAACGGCCTTAACAAAATAGGAACAATAATCAACACCGCCGCGTGAAATACAATTGAAAAGGCCACAAACGGTCCCGTCCCGCCGTCGCCTTTTTTTTCCCGCGGCGAACGAGGGGACCATGATACTACCCCTTCAACCGCAAGAATGCTCGTTCGATAACAGCAATCAAAGTGCCATGGTCGGCCAAGCCGTCAAGGCTGATTGGGGAAATTCGCAAATACGGAATCAGAATTAAGAATTTACCCTAAAGCCGCAACGGGCTTATAATTTCAGGCGGAGTTCAACGGCATGAATTTTGCCGTTGTCACAACCTTATGTCAAGTTCCTCGGGCTGTTCCACGGGGTAATTCCTTTGCGGAGGCCACATGACGGGAAATAGAGCATCGGGCTCGGGTGACAGACGATTCCGGTGGCAATTGTTTCTGATCTTTTTAGCCGTGGCCGTCCTTTTCTCTGAAACGATGGGCCTTTCCGGCTGGCTCTTGGTTCTCAGGAATTTCGTCCTTGAGGAAGGGAAAATTAGTTATATGCTCTTTATCGTTTTGTACGCCGTGACGTCTCTTGCGATGGTCCCGGGAACGGGGATGACCCTTATCGCAGGATTTCTTTTTCCCCCAGCTGCCGCAATAGCCGCTTCAAGCGTCGGCGGCCTTGCCGCGGCGGCGTGCGCCTTTTGGATCGCCCGAAGGTTCGCTTCCAAACGTGTGGAGAATTGGCTGCATGGCAACGCAAAATACGAGCGGTACAATTCATATATAAGAAGGCATGAGACCACAGTTCTCATATTGTCAAGACTCATGCCCTTCTTCCCTCACGTGGTATTAAATTACACGTTCGGCCTGAGCAGAATTCCATTTTGGTCATATTCGTTCTGGACATGGCTTTGCATGCTTCCCGGCACCGCGATGTACGTTCTCATCGCACACGGCATCGGTTCGAGCCTGCTCTCGGGCCATATTCTCTTCGCTTTCCTGCTTTCGCTTGGGCTTGCGGCGATGCTCGTCTGCCTTGCATGGTGACATCATGCGACGATATGGCCGCATGAAAACTCGCGGCGCGGCATGAATTTTGCAAAAACAGAATTGTTATTTCACCTTGATCCTGCCCTTGATCGCAGGAGCATCGGCCATGTTGTTCAAATGTTGTTTTGCCGGCGCAGTGCTTTGTTGGGTACTGGAAATTGACGTGGCGCGCCAGGACCACCCTTTTTCACCGGACACCGTGCTGACGCTGAAGCAGTGCATCGATGCGGCGCTCAAGCACAACACCGACGTGGTGAAAGCGGGGTTCAGCCGCACCGGCGGCGCTCAGGCATGAATAGCGCCGAACGGCGTGCTTTGCGCGTCACGGACCGGCATTCCTATTTTTGAAAATCCATTCTTGCAAATAAGAATCATCATCGGCAAATAAGTCCGCTCATAATCGGACAAGGAGTTCTGCGAGAACAACCTTTGGCCTTCTTTTTGCGTTGTATGAGGACATTAAAAAAAGCCGCATAAAAATCTCTAAAAAATGAGGGCCCCATGAAACAATTAACATTGTCAAGCTTGTTTATCGTCTCCGCGGTCTATGTCTTTTCGATGTATTCCTCCCTGTCGTGTTCATCTTCGGAATCCGGAAAGTCATCGGTTCCCAGCGTTTCGACAAAGTCTGGTGAGGGAACGGCCGGGAAGGCCTTCGCCAATGAGTCTTTCAAGACGGTGTTCGCGGACATAGCCGCAAAGGTGACGCCGAGCGTGGTCTCGGTCCTGCTCACGAAAATCGACACCGTCACCTATATGCAAAACCCTTTTTACAATTTTTTCAGCGACAGCTTTTTCAACAGCCCGTTCGACTTTTTCTTCAACCAGCCGCAGCAGCCCCGCCGGAAAAAGCAGCCCGAAAGAAGGGAATTCAGGCAGGAGCACGCCCTCGGCTCCGGCGTGATCGTGTCGCAAGACGGGTACATTCTGACCAATTACCATGTGGTCTCCGGCGCGGACGAGATCAAGGTGAAATTGTCGGACGAGCGGTCGTTCGAGGCGAAGATCATCGGCACCGATTCGCTGTCCGACGTCGCCGTGATTAAAATAAAAGAGAAGGTAAGCCAGCTTCCCGTCGCCGATCTCGGCGAGTCCTCGAAGCTCAGGCCGGGCGACTGGGCGCTGGCCATCGGCAACCCGTTCAGCCTCACCTCCACGGTGACGCTCGGCATCATCTCGGCGCTCGGCCGCGAGGTGGGCTCCACCCTCTACCAGAATTACATTCAGACCGACGCGGCCATCAATCCGGGCAACTCGGGGGGCGCGCTTGTCAATATCGATGGCCAGGTGATCGGCATCAACACCATGATCTTTACCGAAACCGGCGGCTTCATGGGCATCGGATTTGCCGTCCCCATCGACATGGCGCGCAAGGTGATGGACGACCTCATCCGCACCGGCAAGGTGTCGCGCGGCTGGATCGGCGTTTCGATCCAGAACCTCAACCAGGCCACGCGCGACGCGCTTGACCTCAAGGAAAAAGGCGGCGTCTTGATAGGTGATGTTTACAAGGGGCAGCCGGCGGACAAGGCGGGCATACGGCGCGGCGACGTTATCCTCTCAATTGCGGATAAGGCCGTCGGTTCCGCCAACGCACTCAAAAACATCGTTGCCGACCTTTCGCCCGGTAAGACGTATCCCGTCGTGGTGTTTCGCAACGGCAAGCAACTGTCGCTTTCGATCACTATCGTTGAGCGGAACGAAAAGGAGATTGCACGGCTCGCATCGGCAAAAGGGCGGCAGCCCGAAGGCGGCGCTGTTGAAAAGGAGAAACGGCTCGGCCTGTCGGTGACGGACATAACCGACGACATCAGGAAGAAATACGGTCTCACTCCCGGTGAAAAAGGCATCGCAATCGTTTCGGTCGACCCGCGCGTCACCGACGCGCGTGAAGGGCTCAAGGAGGGCGACGTCATTCAGCAGATCAAGGTCAAGAACACCGATTTTCAGCCGGTGGCTTCGGTGAAAGAATTCGACCAGATCATTGAAAAGATTCACAAAGGCGACCCGGTCATGCTGTTGGTACTGCGTGAAGCGACAACATTCTTTATCGGCTTTACGGTGGAATAAACCGCGGCTCACGGCAGGGTTGAGCGTGCGATGAATTTTCGATCATTCAAAGCACGCCGCCGATAAGCGAGCGGCCGCGTCAATAGACGCGGCGAGTGAAGACAAAGGAGAATAAAAATGAAAGCGATCAGGATAAACGAATTCGGTTCTCCCGAGGTGATGAAATACCAGGAAGTCGCGGAACCTGCTCCCGAAGCCGGGCAGGTTCTGGTGAGAATAAAGGCGGTGGGTGTCAATCCGGTGGAGGCGTATATCCGCTCCGGCGGTTATGCCCGCAAGCCCTCGCTCCCCTATACGCCGGGCGCGGACGGCGCGGGCGTGGTTGACGCAGTGGGAAAAGACGTGACCGGGTTCAAAAAAGGCGACCGGGTGTACACGTCGGGCTCGGTGACGGGAACCTACGCCGAGGCCGCGGCGTGCGAACAGCGCCACGTGCATCCGCTGCCGGGCCGCATCAGCTTTCAGCAGGGAGCGTGCATCGGCGTGCCGTACGGAACGGCGTTTCGCGCGCTGTTCCAGCGCGCCCGCGCCGCCGCGGGTGAAACCGTGCTCGTTCACGGCGCAACCGGAGGGGTAGGCATCGCCGCGGTCCAGATGGCGAAGGCGGCCGGGTGCCTGGTGATCGCCACGGGCGGAACGGAGCGCGGCCGCGGCCTGCTTTCCGCGCAGGGAATCAAGCACGTACTCGACCACACCGCTCCGGGCTACCTCGACGCGGTGGCGCCGCTCACCGGCGGCCGCGGCGCGGACGTGGTGCTGGAAATGCTCGCGAATGTAAACCTCGCGCGCGACCTCACGGTACTTGCCAAGAACGGCAGGGTCGTGGTGATCGGCAGCAGGGGCGCCGTTGAGATCGACCCGCGCGACCTTATGGCGCGCGACGCGTCGGTCCTGGGCATGACGCTGTTCAACGCCTCGGCCGCGGACATCGCCTCCATCCATGCCGCGGTCATCGCGGGGCTGATAAACCAAACGTATAATCCGGTTGTCGGAAAGGAAATCCCGTTAAAAGATGCGCCGGCGGCGCACAAGGCGGTGATGGACAAGGGAGCGTACGGAAAAATTATTTTAATTCCATAGCGGGACGTTCCCAAATAAATGAAAATGCCGGAAAAAAACGGTGATAAAAACCCCGATCACACGGTCAAGCATCGAACATATCAGGCTGCCCTTTTCCTTTTTTCTGCTGCCGATATTCCTGCTGGCGCTGGTTTCGGCGGGGGCATTCGATCCCGTCAAGGCATGGATTGTTTTCTTCGTCCTGCATTTTCTCCTTTACACGGCATCAAACGGGTTTAATTCCTTTTATGACCGCGACCGGGAAAGCATCGGCGCGCTCAGGCGGCCGCTGCCGGTGGCGCCCGACCTCTTATGGTTTTCCCTAGCCCTGGATGCGGCTGCGGTTCTTGCCGCCTTTTTTGTCGGATGGCGCTTTGCCCTCGGATGCTTTATCTACGGACTGGCATCAAAGGCGTACAGTTGGAATACGGTAAGGATTAAAAGGCATCCGGTCGTCGGATGGCTGTGGGCGGGAATTGGCCAGGGCACGTTCACTTTTTTGCTGGTTGTCCTGTCTGTCAATAATATGCAGGTTCGCGATCTGGCGATATTCAGATTCTTGTTTCCCGCAACGGCGACAGGTCTTTTTCTCCTCGGCATTTTCCCCCTTACCCAGATTTACCAGCACCGCGAGGACGCACGACGGGGCGACGTTTCGATAAGCCTTTTTCTCGGCATAAAAAAAACCATGACGCTCGCCGCGGTTTTGATGGCCGCGGGTTTGACCGGTTTCTTTTATTTTTTCCTGGCTTCATTTGGTGTCGCGCCGGCTGCATGGTTTGCCGTCGCGTCTCTGCCGGCGGCGATTTATTTTGTCTTTTGGTTTTTCGCCGTGCTCGGCGATGAGAAGCGCGCCGATTTCGACCGCACCATGCTCATGAACCTGATTGCTTCAGGGGGTCTTAACCTCTGGTGCGTCGCGATGCTGCTTCTGGAAGCACACTGACCATTGGCCCGGCTCAGAAAGGTTTTCTATGAAAGAATATGTCCGTTGCAAATCGTGCGGCTTTATAATGGAAAAAGGAAAGCTTCACGGCAAGTGCCCGGCCTGCGGCGTGGGCGAAAAGATGTTCGAGCCGTATTCGGAGAAAATTTCCCCCATGAGAAAGTTCGTCCTGTCGCTCGACATCCATCCCGTGATGGTTCACTTTCCGCAGGCGTTCACCGCCGCCGTTCTGCTGATGTCCCTCGTTGCAACGGTCCTTCACGGCGCGGTCCGGGATAACGTCGCGGCCACCGTCATGGTGCTCGGCGCCCTGCTTCCCGTCACGGTTGCGCTTGCTTTCTGCGCAGGCCTGCTCGACGGAAAAATCCGCTTCCGGCGGGTGACCACGCCGATCCTGGTAAAAAAAATGACGGTCGCCGCCGTGTTTTTCGTCCTCTCCTGCGGCATTGCCGCAGTCGTGCTTTCGCGTCCGCTTACCGGAGGCATGCTATTGCTCGTGGCTGCTTTAAGCGCCTGCGCCCTTGCCGCGGCGTCGTATCTCGCCGTTCTCGGGGTGAGCTTGCTTAATGCGAAATTTCCCGGCTGACGGATTTTTCACTTTTAACGGGAAGGCCCAACTCTGTATATCCTCTCCGTGCTCTCTGTGTCTCCGTGGTGAAATATTTTCCTGATCAACCGTAAGATGCCAGCGACCCGACGATCACCGTGCCGAGAATGCTTGCCTGGAAGAGGTACATGGAAAATGACGCGGCCCTGAAATTGACTTGCGGCAATATCGCGGCGGAAAGAAAGTAGGCGCCGCCGGCCGCGCAGGTGCAATACACCCACCAGATCATCGCCGTTTCGCCATTAAAGAGCGGAAAGGCCAACGCGCAGGCCGACGCCGCCGCCACCCAAACCAAAACGGAAATCCGTGTCAACCGGTCTTTTTCCGACCTTATCAGGGGAACAAATCCCGCCGCTTCATATTCTTTTCCGTATTTCACCATCAGCAACTGAAAATGGGCAACCTGCCACGAAAACATGAAAAGGGAAATCAGGGTGCATTCGGTGACGATAGCCCCCCCCGCCGCGGTGTACCCTATCACCGGCGGGAGCGCGCCCACCAGCGCGCCCAATAAAACGGCGAATCGTGTTTTCGGCTTAAGCGGGGTATAAACACCGTTATACCACGCGAGGGTCGCAAGGCCGAGCAGGCCCGCAAGGGCCGTTGTGCAGAAAAGCAGGCCCGCGCCGGCAAGCCCGCAGGAAAAAGCGACCCTAAGGGCCGCCGCGGAAGTGATTTTTCGCATCGGTAAAGGCCGTGATTTCGTGCGCCCCATCCGGACGTCATAGGCGGATTCCTGGACCTGGTTGACCGCCGAGGCCGCGCACGCAAGGAGGAACACGCCTGCGAAGGCGGCGAGCGCGCGCCATTCGGTCCGCCGGCTGAACAGCACGTATCCGGCGACCGCGGAACAGGCCACGGCGAGCGAAAGCAGGGGACGCACCAGCGCGGCGACGGAGTTAAATGACAAACGGGAAACCGTCATTTGAGGCCCTTGATGTACGCGATGATCTGTGAAATTTCCTGGTCGTTTACGAGGTCTTTCGTGGGCGGCATGGTGTTGGGGAACCCCGACACAACGTCGGCGCCGGGGTCGGCGATCGACCGGTACAGATACGCGCTGTCGGCCGTTACGGCGTGTTCAACGCCGGCGGTGGCCACGACCACCTTCGAGCCGAACAGGCCTTTCAACGAAGGTCCCACCATGAGGGTGCCTTCGAGCGAATGGCACGAGATGCACCCGCGCTCGAACAGGAGCCGCTCCCCCGCCGGCATGTTCGCGTAGTTCACGTTGCCGAGCGGGATGCTCTTCCCCTTGAGCCAGTCGTCGAACTGGCCGGGAAGCACCACGTACAGCCGCGCGATCATCGACGAATGTTTTCTGCCGCAATATTGCGAGCAGAGAACGTAATGCGTTCCCGGGGTCGTGGCGTTGAACCACACGTACGTTTTCATCCCCGGCACCGCGTCCTGCTGGATCCGAAACGCGGGCACGTAGAACCCGTGGATCACGTCGGCCGAGACAAGCTCGCACCGCACGTTTCTTCCCATGGGCACCACCAGATCGGCGCTCTTTTTCCCATTCGGGTACTCGAAAAGCCACGACCACTGGCGCGACAAAACCTTTACACAAAAGGAATCCTTCGGCGCCGCGCGGAGGAAGCCGAACCCGGTGAGCCCGTAGAAGAACATGGTCATGACGATGAGCGTCGGCACGATCACCCACAGCGCCTCGATGAGGCGGCTCGCGGGCAGCTCCGACGGCACCGGGTTGCGCGATGCGCGGTACCGCACCAGGAAATATGCCATGAAAAACACGATGAGGAAAAACAGCAATACCGAGACCGCGAGGATGTAGATGAGCGCGCCGTTGACGATGCCGGTGGAGGTCGCCATTGAACCCTACCTCGTGAACACGTCGGAAAAGGTGAGCCCGATGAATATGGCGAGCGTGATCATGGCGATGGGCACGATGAGCCGTATGATAAGGCGGCGCTCGTACCAGAGCTGCATGAAATAAAATATCACCAGGGTCGACTTGACAGCCGCGATTGCCAGGCACACCACCACCGCGATTTTCTGCAGATTGAGCCCGGCCACCGCCACGGTGAGCGCGGTAAAGGCGATCAGGGCCGCCCACACCCCAATAAGGCCGCGCAGGCCGGTTTCCTTCAGCAACCCGCGCGATGCTAGTGAGACTTGTTGATTTTCCATTTTCATCCGCCCTAAATGTGTGAAACAAACATTGTCATTCCCGCGAAAGCGGGAATTCATGGCTGAAATTTCAAATGAGAAGATGGACTCCCGCTTCCATAGAGCTAACGCGCCGCGCGGGAGTGACAGCATTCCCTACTTTGAGTTATTCAAGGTCCTCATTCTATTGCCTTTTCTGCGTCCTTTGCGGCGAAGTTTTTTCATGTTATCAAATAAAATAGCGGAAATAAAAATATCCAGATAATGTCCACCAGATGCCAGTAGAGCCCCGCGTTCATGAGATACACGGGCCGCGACGCGTTTACCGTGCCGCGCAGGACCCGGCCGAGCATCACCGAAAGCACAACGATCCCCACGATCACGTGGAGGGCGTGCAGGCCCGTCATCATGTAATACAGCCCGAAATACAGAATTTCCCCTTTGGGAAGGCCGAGAAGGTGCGCGGCGCCGGGAAATAGGCCGTGATGGAACTTTGCCGTCCACTCAAAGGCCTTTACAATAAGGAAACCGCACCCGAAACCGATGGTGGCCAGAAGATACGCCGCGGCGGCTTTTATCCTTCCCTCCCGTAAAAACAGAATGGCGAGCGCCACGGTAAGGCTGCTCGTGATGAGGATGCAGGTGTTGAGCGTGCCGAAAAACCGCGACAGCTCCGTTGATCCGGCGTGGAAATCCGCCGGGTGCGTGAGCCGGTACATGGAGTACAGCAGAAAAAGCCCGCCGAACAGGATGAATTCCGTGGCGATGAACAGCCACATCCCCACGCGCGCGCCGGCAAAGGTGTCTTTTTCGGCGTTCATGCGGCGCCGTCTTTCTTTACAAAATCGTAAGGGCCCTTCGTGATGACCGGGATCTCCTCGAAGTCTTCGTGTCCGGGCGGCGACGGCAGCGTCCATTCGAGCGTGGCGCCTCCCCAGGGATTTGCCGGCGCCTTGGGGCCCGCCAGCATTCCTCTTATAAGGTTTGCGGCCATGAGAACGAGACCTGCCACCATGATGAACGACCCGATGCTCGCGAACAGGTGAAGCCCGGCAAACTGCGGAAGATAGGTCGCGTAGCGGCGCGGCATCCCTTCCCAACCCATGATGAACATGGGGAAATAAAACATGTTGAAGCCCACGAATATGATGAGCCACGACACCACCGCGGGCATCTTGGCGTACATCCTGCCGGTCATTTTCGGGAACCAGTAATGGATCGTGGCGAACAGGCCGAAGCCCATGCCGCCGAAAATGACATAGTGGAAATGCGCCACCACGAAGTAGGTGTTATGGAGCTGGACGTTCGGCGACAGCGCTCCGAGAAAAAGCCCGGTGAGCCCCCCGATGGAAAACAGGAAAATGAACGCCAGCGCGAACAGAAACGGCGGCTCCACCTGGATCGAGCCCTTGTACATGGTGGCGAGCCAGTTAAACACCTTGATCGCGCTCGGCACGGCCACGAGAAACGTGAGGAACGAGAAGATGATGCCGGCGGTGTCGCTTTGTCCGCTCACGTACATGTGATGGCCCCACACGAGCGATCCCACGCTCGCGATGGCGAGGCTCGAAAACGCGATCATCTTGTATCCGTAAATGTTCTTCCGCGAAAAAACCGGGAAAATGTCGGAGACCACGCCCATGGCCGGGAGTATCATGATGTAAACCGCAGGGTGCGAGTAAATCCAGAACAGGTGCTGGTACAGGAGCGGGTCGCCGCCCTTTGACGGATCGAACACGCCGATGCCGAACAGCCGTTCCACGAGCACGAGCAGCATGGTGACGCCGATGATGGGCGTGGCCAGGATCTGCACCCACGCGGTGGCGTAGAACCCCCACACCGAGAGCGGCATCCTGAAAAACCTCATGCCCGGCGCCCGGAGCTGGTGCACCGTGGTGACGATGTTGATGCCGGTGAGGATCGACGACATGCCGAGCACGAACACCGCGAACACCGCGACCGGCACGTTTACCGTGGTCTTGAGGCTGAACGGAACGTAGAAGGTCCAGCCCGTGTCCACCGCGCCGCCGCCGAAGAACACCGACACCATGGCGAGCAGCGCGCCGGTCACGAAAAGGTACCACGTGAACAGGTTGAGCCGGGGAAATATCATGTCGCGGCCGCCGATGAGGATGGGAAGAAAAAAATTCCCGAAGATGGTGGGCACGGCCGGGATGACCACCAGAAAAACCATGATGATGCCGTGCAGGGTGAACGCGGCGTTGTAGCGCTGCGGCGTGAGCAGGTGGCTGCCCGGAAGCATGCTGATGCGCATGATGACGCCGATGGCCACGGCGACGGAAAAAAACGTCATGATGCACACGAGGTAGAGGATGCCGATGCGCTTGTGGTCGGTTGACAAAAGCCATTCTATGGCGCGGGGAAGGTTTCCCCTGCGGGCAAAATACGGAACAGGGGTGCCTGCGGGACGTTCGCCGCTGGTCATCGGGGGCCTTTCGCTGCGCGCTTCCTGCCGGAGGCGATAAGGTACGCCACGAACATCGCCACGATGAGGAAAACGACCGTCGCGCTCACCTGAAGGACGTTGAACACGAACCGGTGGCTTTTGGGATCATAACTGAAACAAGCGCGCAGCACCCGCGCGATGGTGGGCTGGACGGCGCCGCTTGATGCCTGCATCAGCGACAGGGTGATGTCCATGGGAAGAAAATCGGTGCCCATGATGTAGCGCACCACCTTTCCCTGCGGCGACAGCACGACGAGGCCGAGCGGGTGGTCGAATTCGTTTCCCTTTTTTACAAACCGGAAGCCCACCGCGTTCGTGACGCGTTTGATGCTCGGGCCTGCGCCGGTGAGAAAATGCCACCGTGTTTTGGAAAGAGGTCTCTGGAGCGACTCAAGCGCGATGGTTTTGGCTTTTGCCGCGTCCGCCGGCGTTTCTGTTTCGTCAATGCTGATGGTGACCACGTTCGGCGCCGTCCCCGATGTGTCGCCCATGGCGCCCAGGACCCGCGCGATGCCGGTGAGGAGCAGGCCGCAGGCGTCGGGGCACCGGTAATATAATAAGGAAAGGACCGTGGGCCCCTGCATGACGTCTTTGAGCCGCACCGTGTCGCCCGCCTCATCGATAAAAGGAACATCGAGCGGAACCATGCCGCCCGGCTTTTCCTCAAAGCCCATGGTGCCGGACAGCGGCGATTTTTCCACGGTGTCAAGGTGAATCAGGGAATCTTTGAGCACAACATTCGAATCCGGCGCTTTATGAACGTGCCCGCCGTGCGCCATGACCGGCGATGCGAAAGCAATCGCTGCGACAAGCAGGGCAATTGCAAGGCGTTTTATCCTTAACGAAGATTTTACAACAGGTTTCATCATGGCGATTTATCCCAGGATTATCTCGGCACGGGAGGCGCGCCGGGCCCAACGTTGACGGACGCGGAATCATGCCTTGGTTGGACGCTCCCGGCCTGCGCCGTATCGTGCCGGCCGGCGGGTGCGGCCGGGCGGACCGCGGCGGGCGACGACGCGGGCGCCTTGACCTTCAATCCGCGCCCGTATATGATCCCCGACCCGAAATATCCCAGCCCGACCATGGCGATGAACGCGACGGTGTAAAGGACGGTCATCGTCATGGTATGGAGCTTGATTTCGCTTCCCAGGATTATGCCGGCGCCGATCACCACGAGCGCGACGGAAGCGAGGGTCATCTTGATCATGATCGGCACGAACAGGGTGGCATGGTAGAAATGGATCCAGTCGATCACGCCGAGCATGATGGTGGGAAATACGAAAATGAACGCGAGGATCGAGGCGTGCCGCGCGGTGAGTACGAATTCCTTGCGCTTGAAGAACACGGCCACCAAAAAGAAAATAAGGGCGCCGGTCACCAGGCCGATCGGCATGTGCGTTATGGGAGAATGGAGCGGCTCCCTGAAACCGATTCTGGCAAGAAAGGCATAGAGATCATCAATCATCGCCACGCTCCGGTTGCGGACATCTGACGCTTCCCCGATAAAAAATATATTCCGGTGTCAGGTGCGGCCCGTCATTAGAAAATGACGGGATAAATTTTAAACCATTTTCACGGTGCGAAACGGTTTTTCAGCACACTACGGCGGGCGAAATCCCGTCCAGCGATTCGCATCCCGTCATTTTCATCGCCCGGGCGAGGTCGTCCCTCAAATACTCCATTTGCATCCTCACGCCGTTTGCGCCGCCGCCCACCGCGGCGCGGACGATGTCGCGTCCGACAAGGACGGCACGGGCGCCGGCGGCCAGCATCTTCAATACATCGTACCCGGTGCGTACTCCGCCGTCTGCCAGGACCATGATCTTCCCGCCCACCTCCTGGGCGATCGCGGGCAGGACCTCGGCCGTTCCCGGCGTATGGTCGAGCACCCTGCCGCCGTGGTTCGACACCACGATCGCCGCGGCACCGGCGTCAAGAGCGTTTTGCGCGTCTTCGACCGACATGACCCCCTTGATGATCACCGGCAGGGCCGTTGCGGCCACCAGTTCTTTTAAGTCAAGCATGCTTTTCCGGAACACGGGCTGGTGATGGCGCGCCATGGCACTGGAGCCATAGCCGTCGATATCAACGCCCACCGCCGCGCACCCGGCCCGCTCCGCCTTCCGGAAAAATGAGATGACGGTCGCCTGGTGCCGCGGCTTGACAATTTGTACTCCCCACCCGCCCTCGTTTGCGATCGCATCGATGCCGAACGCGTTTTCGAGGGAGTAATTGAATGAGTCGCCGCGCCATCCCAGGGTGCCCGCCATTTTACAGCCCGTGACGACGGCGCGGCACAGGTCGGGCTCGGTGATGACGCTGTCACCGCCGAAACTCTGGTTGCCGCTCACGCTGGCCGCCATGACGGGCATGGAAAGGCTGCGGCCGAAGAAATTGAACCCGGTGTCGGGCGTAAAATCCCGGCCGATGAGGCTTGACTTAAGGCAAATCGCGTCGAGCGCCTTGATGTTGTTGGCGAACGACGCGCCGCTGCCGATGCCGCCGATGCCGACGGGGCTCCCGTAACTGTGCCCCTGGCACAGCCGGATGTCCTGGCCGTCGCAAATCCGGTACACGCCGCAAATGCCCTTGAGCTTGGCCTTTGCAGCCTCGCGGACATCCTCAAGAGAAAGAATTTTGTCGGGCATAATTGATCACCTTTATTAAAGTCTAACAAAAATTGCGGCAGAAAAAGAGATTGTTAAAATTGCTTAATCAATAGGCAACTTAGTTTTCGTGTCATTCCCGCGAAAGCGGGAATCCATTTCAGAAGTTTCATAAAAGAAGATGGACTCCCGTTTGCGCGGGAGTGACGGTTTTCCTGACAAAATGAACTTTTAGAGACCCCTATTGATTGTTTCTGATGTTATCCTTCATGTTTTCCGCGCTCACAGCGGCAACCCATCACAGCATCATTCAGGTTATTCATCTTTGTTCAATTTTCACATATTCCCGCGGCCGCGGACCTGTATACAGGCATTCGGGCCTGAACAGGCGGTTGTCTTTCCGCTGCTCGAGAATGTGCGCGAGCCACCCCGCCGAGCGGGCCATGGCGAAAATGGGCGTGAACAATTGCCGCGGTATCCCGAGCATTTCGTACACGCCGCCGGAGAAAAAGTCCACGTTGGGATACAGCGGCTTTCCTTTCTGATCCATGCGCTGCCTGAAGCTTTTCTCGAGCGCGAGTAAAATTGACAAATGCCTGTTGCCGCCTTTCCTTTCGGTCAATTCCCGCAAATAGCCCTCCATGAGGTGCGCCCGCGGGTCCTTGACCCTGTATTCCCGGTGCCCCATGCCCATTATTTTTTTCTTTTCGGAAAGCGTCTTGTCGAGCCATGGCTCCACCTTGTCAATGCCGCCGATCTCATCAACCATTTCCATCACCTGTTCGTTGGCGCCGCCGTGCAGCGAACCGCGCAGCGACCCGATGGCGGCCGAGATGCTGCTGTAACAGGTGGAAAGGCTCGACGCCACCACGCGCGCGGTGAAGGTCGATGCGTTGAACCCGTGCTCGGCGTGGATGATCATGCATTTGTCCATGACGGCCGCCTCGTAGGGCCGCGGCTCCTCTCCGCGCAGCATGTACAGGAAATTCGCGCCGTGCGCAAGGCCTGGCCGCGGCGCGACATAGTTTTTTCCCTCCTTGAACCGCTGATACGCGGCAATCACGGTGGGGAGCTGGGCCACCTGGTGGAGCGTCTCGCGGCAGTTGCAGGTCGCGGAATGTTTTATCTTGTGCGCGACGTAGCCGCTCAGGTACGACATCACCGACTGGAGCAGCTCCATGGGATCGCCCGACTCGGGAAAGTTGCGGATCATGTCTTGGATCTGCGGCGCTATGTCCCTGCCCGAGCGGAAGTTTTCCTTGAACGCGGCAAATTCCGCCGGCGTGGGAAGTTTTTCGAACAAGAGCAGATATACGGTTTCTTCGTACGTTGAATTCCTTGCGAGATCATCGATGCCATACCCTCTGTAAAGAAGCCTTCCGTTTTGCCCGTCGATCTGGCATATCGTTGATTCCCCGGCAATAACGCCTTCAAGACCTTTTGCGTAAGCGGTTTCGGTCATGGGCTTTTCCTTTTTTAATGATTGTTGAATTAGTGCAACGCTGTCGTATCACTGCTTCTTCCCTACTGGCGGCGCGTGCAAGGAGCGTTTGTCAACATCGAGCGCGGCCTCGCGCAGCGCCTCCGACAGCGTCGGGTGCGCATGGACCGTGCGGGCGATGTCCTCGGCGCTGCCGCCGAACGCCATCACCGAGACCGCCTCGGCGACGAGCTCCGAGGCAACCGGGCCAACAATGTGCACCCCGAGCACCGCGTCGGTCGCGGCATCGGAAAGTACCTTGACAAAGCCGTCGGTCGCGCCCATTGCCGAGGCCCGGCCGTTTGCCCTGAATGGAAAACTACCGGCCGCAAATGCGATGCCGCGCTCCTTTAAATTTTCCTCGGTCGCGCCGACAAAGGCTATTTCGGGCGATGTGTACACAACGCCGGGGATTGTGGCGTAATCGACATGCCCGGCTTTTCCCGCAATGGTTTCGACGACCGCAATGCCCTCTTCAAACGCCTTGTGTGCGAGCATTGGACCGGGAACGCAGTCCCCCGCCGCATACACACCGTCGCATGCGGTCATGCCCAGCTTGCTTATCGGGATGCACCCGGTTTTTTGGTCAGGGATGATGCCTATTTTGTCAAGGCCCAGGTTTTCGGTGTATGGTCTGCGTCCCACAGCGACCAGGACCTTGTCGGCGGCGACGTCGCCGACCATGTTGTTCCAGCGGACGGCAAGGTGCATCCCGTCGCCGCGCATTTCCTCGCCTTCAACGTTTGCTCCGGTCATCACCGCAACGCCCTGCTTGTTCAACACACGGGCAAGCAGCCGCGCGGCCTGGCCGTCCCATCCCGGCAGCAGCTGCGGCATCAGCTCGATGATGGTCACCTTCGCCCCCAGCCTGGACCAGACGCTCCCCAGTTCCACGCCGATCGCCCCGCCGCCGACGATCGCGAGCCTTGCGGGTACCTTGTCAAAGGAGAGCGCGGCCGTCGAGTCGACAACCGTCGTGCCGTCGATGGGAACCGAGGCAAGGCCGGCAGGTGCGCTTCCCGCGGCAATGACGATTGCGCGTCCCGCCGTAATGGCATAGGTTCCGCCTGCGGATTCGATCGCCAGCTCACGCGGGCCCGTGAAACGCGCCGCTCCATGGACAAAATTGATGCGGTTGGCGCGGAACAGGGTTTCGATGCCGCCCGTCAATGCGGCCACAACGCCGTTCTTGCGCGCCATCATGGCCCCAAGGTCCAAGGAAACGTTTCCTGCATTCACGCCGTGGGCGGAAAGCACGTTTTTCGCCACGTCGAACAGCTCGCTCGAATCGAGCAGGGCCTTTGACGGAATGCACCCGACGTTGATGCAGGTCCCGCCGGCTGTTTTGCTTTTGTCAATGACCGCGGTCGAGAAGCCGAGCTGCGCGGCCCTGATGGCGGCGCAATAGCCTGCGGGGCCCGCGCCGATGACGAGGATGTCGTAATGCGTTTGCGCGTTCATGGAGTCAGCTTCACATTTCGAGCAGCAAGGTATCGGGATCTTCCACAAACTCCTTTACCTTTACCAAAAAGCCAATTGCATCTTTTCCGTCAACGATCCGGTGGTCGTAGGTGAGCGCGACGTACATCATGGGCCGGACAACCACCTCGTCGCCGACGGCGACCGGCCGCTTTTTTATCGTGTGCATGCCCAGGATCGCCGACTGCGGGTACGCGGGCACCGGCGTTGACATGAGCGACCCGAACACGCCGCCGTTGGTGATGGAGAAGGTGCCGCCGGACAGCTCGTCGGGCAAAAGCCGCTTGTCGCGGCCGCGCCGGGCCAAATCGGCGATCGCACGCTCCAGTTCGGCAAAGGTGAGCCTTTCGGCGTTGCGGACCACCGGCACGATGAGCCCGCGGTCCATGGATATCGCGATGCCGATGTTGCAGAAATCGTTGTACACGATTTCGTCGCCCTCCACCTGCGCGTTGAGCTCGCGGTGGGACGAAAGCGCCTTGCAGCAGGCCTTGACAAAAAACGACATGTACCCTATTTTGACGCCGTGCTCCTTTTCGAACGCCTCCTGGAAGTGCGAGCGGATCCCCATTACCTTGCCCATGTCGACCTCGTTGTAGGTAGTCACATGCACCGATTCCAGCCGCGCCTGCACGAGGCGTTCGGCGGTTTTTTTCCGCAGCAGGGTCATTTTCACCCGGGTCTGGCCGGTTTTTGCCGCAGCCGGCGCGACGGCCTGCGGTTGTTGCTTTTCGGCGGCGGCCTGCGCGTCCGCCTTGGTGATGCGTCCGCCCGCGCCGCTGCCCGGCAGCGCCGAAGGCTCGAGCCTGTTTTCCTCCACGATGCGACGCACCGACGGCGACAGCGGCACCGGTGGCTGCGCCACCGGCGATTTTTCCGCCGCGGGTTGTGAAAGCGGCATGGCCGCGGCCGCATCGTCAACCAATGCCACGACTTGACCAATGCGCACCTCCGCGTCCTTTTCCGCGAGGATTTCAATGGTCCCGCCGCTGGTGGCGGGAACGACCACGGTCGCCTTGTCGGTCTCCAGCTCAAAGAGTGGATCGCCTTCCCTGACCGCGTCCCCGTTCTTTTTCAGCCAGTCAACGATAACGCCCGTGCTCACCGACTCGCCCATCTCAGGCACAACGATGTTTTTTTTCATACGCTACTCCTCCGGAAAAATGCTTTCCACGAGTTTTTGCTGTTCCGCGCGGTGTTCCTTGAGCCTGCCGCTTGCGGCGCTGGCGGATTCCGGCCTGCCGTGATATCCGAGCGCGACGTCCGGGAAATTTTCCAGAAACCGGTCGCGGACAAATTGCCACGCGCCGAAATTTTTGTGCTCCTCCTGGACCCATGTAATTTTTTTATTTTGCGGATACCGGCCGAGCGCTTCCCGCACCTGGCGCGCCGGAAACGGGTACAGTTGCTCGATCCTGATGATCGCGGTGCGCGCTGCGGGCGCCTTTTCCTGTTGCGCAAGCAAGTCGTAATACACCTTTCCCGAGCATAGGAGCACCCGGACGACGTCAACGGGCGAGACGGGATCACCCAAGACCTCCACAAAGGTGCCGTTTGACAAATCAGAAAACGGCGATAAGGCGGACGGATGCCGCAACAGGCTCTTGGGCGACATGACGACGAGCGGCTTTTGCAAGGAACCTTTTGCCTGGCGCCGCAGCAGGTGGAAATACTGCGCCGGCGAGGTCGCGTTGCACACCTGGATGTTGTTGCCGGCGCATCGCTGCAGGAACCGTTCCAGGAGGCCGCAGGAGTGGTCGGGCCCCTGGCCCTCGTTGCCGTGGGGCATGAGCAGGACCAGGCCGTTTTTCTGCTGCCATTTTTTTTCCGCGCTGCAAAGGTAGTTGTCGAGGATTACTTGGGCGCCGTTAGTGAAATCGCCGAACTGGGCCTCCCAAATCGTAAGCGCCGACGGGTCTCCGAGGGCATAGCCGTATTCGAAGCCAAGCACCGAATATTCGGAAAGCGGGCTGTCGAACAGCCGAAGCATCGCCTGGCCCTGCCGCAGCTCGTTCAGCGGAGTGCGTGAAACCGGCGTTTGACTCTTTGCGTCCCACCAGACCATGTGGCGCTGGGCGAACGTGCCGCGCTCGCAGTCCTGGCCGCTCATGCGCACCGGCGTTCCTTCGAGCAGAAGCGATCCGAAAGCAAGCGATTCGGCAAAGGCCCAGTCAACCAGTTTTTTTTCGTCAAGAAGCCTGGCCTTTGCCGCGACGATCTGCCGCAGCTTCGGGTGCATGGAAAAACCTTCGGGCACCGTGGTGAGGCAAGCGGCCACCGCGCGCAGCGTTTTTTCCGCGACACCGGTGAAGACCGGCGGTTGTTCCTTTTCGTCAACTGGCGCCGGCTCGGGTGCGGCCGCGGCCTCGGCCCTTGCCTTGTCAAGAGAGAATTTGAGCCGGTCGTGATACGTTGAGCGCAGCCGCTGCTGCTCCTGCGCGCCCATGACGCCCCGCTGCTCGCAGCGTTTGCCGTACATGACGGCAACGCTTTGGTGCTCCGCGATGAGCTTGTACATGTGCGGGTGCGTGAAGGAAGGTTCGTCGCCTTCGTTGTGGCCGTGCCGGCGGTAGCAGAAGATGTCTATCACGCAGTCGCCGGCGAACCGCTGCCTGAACCGCAGCGCAAGCCCCACGGCATAGACGAGCGCCTCGGGATCGTCGCCATTGACATGTAAGATGGGAACGGCGAGCATCTTGGCCACGTCGGTGGGAAAAAACGTTGACCGCGCGCTGCGCGCCGACGTCGTGAACCCGATCTGGTTGTTGATCACGATGTGTATCGTGCCGCCCGTGGCATAGCCGGGCAGCCGCGAAAGGTTCATTGTTTCAGCCACAATACCCTGGCCCGAAACCGCGGCGTCGCCGTGGATGAGCACCGGCACCACGCGCTTGCGGCCGGCATCGCCCTTTTTATCCTGGCGCGCCCGGGCGATCCCCTCCACCACGCCGTCAACCGATTCGAGATGGCTCGCGTTGGACGCAAGAGTGACCCTGATGGAGCTGCCGTCCTCGTTCTTGTGGACCATGTCGTAGCCGATATGGTATTTGACGTCGCCGGCGCCGCCGTACATTCCCGGATGGTAATTTTCGTCGAATCGCGAGAACAGTTCCTCGGCCGACATGGTGAGCACCGTGGTGAGGATCGAGAGCCTGCCGCGGTGCGTGGAGCCGAGCACGATGTCGCTGATCCCCTGCCGCGCCGCCTCGTCCACCAGAAAATGGAGCGCGGGCACGAGCGCCTCCGAGCCCTCGAGCGAAAACCGGCGCTGCCCCAGAAAAAACGTGTCGAGAAAATGCTCGAGCTCCTCGGTGCGCAGAAGATCGTCGAGGATCGTTTCCCGCTGTTCCGTCGTGATGTCGGGCCGGTTGCGGGTGGTTTCCATGGTTTCCACGAGCCAGCGCCGTATCGCCCGGTCCTGGATATGGAGGAACTCGACGCCGATTGACGAACAGTAAGTATCGCGGAACGCCTCGATGAGGGTCCGCAACGGCGCGTTTTGCGGCCGCATGGCCCTGCCCGCGAAAAAGACCAGGTCGAGATCTTCCTGCGGAATGCCGAATTCCTCGAGGGTGAGCCGCTCGTAATCGCCTTTTGCCGGATGGGGCAGGTAGCTGTGGTCGAGCGAATAGTCTCCCAGCGGATTGAGTTTCGCGTACAGGTAGCCCACGTCGCGGAATGCCCAGAGCAGGCTGTCGACGCGGCTTTGCTTAAGCTGCTGAAAGGGCTGGCCGGCCGAAGTCTCTTTAACAGGAGCAGTTGCCTGCGTCGCGGGTGTCAAGGTACCGTCATTCTTCGCAAACACCTCGTGCCATTCCTTTGGGACGCCGGCGGGGTCCTTTTGCCACAGGGCATACAGGTCTTCTATATAGCCGATGTTGTCCATTGGTAACCGTCCCTGACCTGAAGTACTAGCTCGCACCTCACCGCAAAGGCGCAAAGAACGCAAAGTCAAATGGATTTTTTTTCATGGCACATTCTCTTGTAAATCTTCTTTGCGGCCTTTGCGTCTTTACGGTGAATGTATCATTTGCACACCTTATCGAAGTCCCAAAGCCCCCACCACCAAGTCCGGTCTGTCAACAATGATCACGCCTGCATCCTCAAGCACCGCGATTTTCTCTTCAACGCCGCCCCTTCCCGCCGAAATAATGGCGCCGGCGTGGCCCATCCTTTTTTCCTGCGGCGCGGTTTTGCCCGCAACATAGGCGACCACCCGTTTCGACATATGGCGGATATATTCGGCGGCGCGCTCCTCGTCGTCGCCGCCGATCTCGCCGATCATGACGACCGCCTCGGTGGCTTCGTCTTCATCGAAAAGATTGAGCAGTTCAACGAAACTCGTGCCCTTCACCGGGTCTCCCCCTATACCAACGACGCTCGACTGCCCCAGGCCGGCAGCGGTGAGCCGCGCCACCACCTCGTAGGTGAGCGTGCCGGAACGCGACATCACGCCGACAGGCCCTTTGCTAAGGACAGGGGCCGGAATTATCCCCGCCTTGCACGCGCCCGGCGTCGCGAGCCCCGGGCAATTGGGGCCGACAAGCCTCACACCCCTGTTATTGACATATTGGCAATTCTCGACCATCTCAAGCACTGGTATCCCTTCGGTGATACAAACGATGAGCGGGATGCGGCTGTCCGCCGCCTCCCTGATCGCTGCGGAAGCATGCGGTGCCGGTACGAACACCACCGAGCAGTCCGCGCCGGCCGCAGCCTTCGCTTCCTCCACCGTGTTGAACACGGGCAGAGTTCCTACTTGTGAACCTCCCTTTCCCGGCGTCACGCCGCCCACCACGTCGGTTCCTTCCCGCTGCATGGCAAGAGCGTGGAACGACCCGTCGCGCCCGGTGATGCCCTGGACCAAAACGCGCGTTTCCCTTCCGACAAGTATGCTCATGGCGCGGCCCCCGCGAGTTCCACGGCCTTTTTAACAGCGGCAACCATGTCGGTCTGCGTATGGATGGCTGCGTCCGCCAGCATGGCGCGGCCCTTTTCCCCGTTGGTACCGGTGAGACGTACCACGAGCGGCAACCCGATGCCCAGTTGCCGTTTGGCAAGAAGAATGCCCTGCGCAATGTCGTCGCACCTCGTGATGCCGCCGAAAATATTCACGCAAATCACCTTCACCGTTTTGCCGGCGAGCAGGAGTTCGAACGCCGCAAGGATTTTTTGGGGGTTCGAGCTTCCGCCCACATCGAGAAAATTTGCCGGCCTGCCGCCGAACAGCTTGATCAGGTCCATGGTCGCCATGGCGAGACCGGCTCCGTTCACCATACAGCCGATGTCGCCGTCGAGCCCCACATAGCTCAGGCCGGCGCGTTGGGCGGCCATTTCGCCTTCGCCGTACTCCTCGCTGTTACGGAGCGCCTCGAGATCGGGGTGCTTGTACAGGGCATTGTCGTCAATGATGATCTTTGCGTCGGCGGCAACAAGCTTGTTATCTCTTGTCAATATATATGGATTAACTTCGACAAGAGAACAGTCTTTTTCGTATAAAAGGCGCGATAATGCCGCGACGGCATCGGCCGCCATAGTCGCGATTTCCTTTTTTCCAAACACGCGCATGAGTACGCCCTCGCCCACAACGGGCGCGCGGGGAGCCAGGGAAACCGGCGCGGTCACGATTTTTTCCGGTGCGGATTTGCTCGTTTCCTCAATATCAACTCCGCCGGCCGCGCTCATGACGCACTGGACGCTCCGGCTCGCACGGTCAATGGTCAGTCCCACGTAAAATTCCCCTTCCGCCTTCAGCCGTTCGGCCACAAGCACTTGCTTAACGGGAAATCCGTTGATCCGCATGGCAAGCATGCCGCGCGCGGCCCGTCCCGCCTCTTCCGGTGTGGCCGCAAATTTCACGCCGCCCGCTTTGCCGCGGCCGCCCGAAAGCACCTGGGCCTTTACGACAACGTCGCCGCCCAGCTGCTGCGCGGCGGCCGCAGCTTCCTTTTCCGAAAAGGCAAGAATGCCTTTGGGAACGGCGCAGCCGTGGGCCGCGAGCAGCTCCCGCGCCTGAAATTCATGCAGTTTGATGGCCGCCCTCCTTTTGCGCGGTTATCGCCCGTTTTGTTTCATTAATGGTCTTTGTCACCTTGATGCCGCGGGGGCAGACCCTGGTGCAGTTGAAGCGGTTCTCGCATGCCCAGGCGCCGTCGGGTGCGTCAAGGACGTTGAGCCGCTCGCCCGCGCCGATGTCGCGGCTGTCAAATATGAAGCGCGCCGCCTGCACCACGGCCGCCGGGCCGACAAACGCCGGGTTTACCTGCGCCACCACGGGGCACGACGAATAGCACGCGCCGCACAGGATGCATTTGGTGGGATCGTCGAAGCGCGCCCGCTCCTCCGGCGACTGGAGCACCTCGTGGGAACGCGGCAGCGCGGCAGGGACGAAAAAGGGCTTGACAGAACGGTATTTTGCAAAGAATGCGTCAAGGTCCACCATGAGATCGCGCTGAAGGGGCATGGAACGCAGCGGCTCGAGCACCACGACGCCGCCCTCCACGGCAACGTCCCTGATGATTGTTTTGCAGGCGAGGCGCTCTACCCCGTTGATGAGCATGGCGTCCGAGCCGCAGATGCCGTGGCAACAGCTTTTGCGCACCGCGAGCGTCCCGTCAAGGCGGTGCTTGACATACAGGATCGCTTCAAGGACTCGGTCGGACGGATCGGCGTCCACCGGGTACTCCCGGTACTGGGGCGGCGCGCCGGTTTCGGGATCAAACCGTTTGATTCGCAGGACAATGTTCATGAAAAGTCCGTTTCAATAAGTGCGCGCCTTTGGCGCGAACCGCGACGTGTCGACACCCTTGGAGCCGAGTCTGACCTTTGTGCCACTGAGCCACGCCAGCGTGTGGTTGAGAAACCGCTCGTCATCGCGCTGCGGATAATCCTCCCGCGCATGGCCTCCCCTGCTCTCGGCGCGATGCGATGCGCACACCGCGGTGACCAGCGAGAGGTCGAGCAGGTTCGAAAGCTCCAGCGCCTCGAGCAATTCCGTGTTGAACCGGGAGCTCCGGTCGGAAACGCGAATGGAAGCGATGCTTTCACGGAGCGCGGCTAGCTCCGTCACGGCCTCCTCCATGAGTTTACCCGTGCGAAAGATGCCGACCTTGTCCATCATGATGCTCCGCATGCGTTCGCGGATGTCTGCCGCGTTATCTTTTCCCGTGCCTTCAAATAATTTTGACAGCTCCAAGCGTGCCGTCGTTGCGGCGTCGCCGTGAAGGGGCGTCAAATCGCAATGCTTGACATACTCCGCCATGTGTCTTCCGGCGCGGCGCCCGAACACGACGAGGTCGACAAGACTGTTGGTGCCCAGGCGGTTTGCGCCGTGCACCGAAACGCACGCGCACTCGCCGGCTGCATACAACCCTTCGTACGCATCCGTTGCGCCGTCGAGCACGCGGCCGTTCAGGTCGGTGGAAATCCCGCCCATGGCGTAATGCGCGGTGGGCTGGACCGGGATCGGCGCGGTTGCCGGATCAATGCCGAGATAGGTGCGGCAGAAATCGGCGATGTCGGGCAGCTTGGCCTCCACCGCGTCCCTGCCGATTCGCGTTGCGTCAAGGTTGAGAAAATCGTCGGCGCCGCCGGTGCCCAGAACGCCCCTGCCCGCGCGGATCTCGGTGACCATGGCGCGGGCGATCATGTCGCGCGGCGCAAGATCGAGGAGCGTGGGCGCGTACCGTTCCATGAACCGCTCTCCTTTACCGTTGCGAATCACCCCGCCCTCGCCGCGCACCGCCTCGGTGATGAGGATGCCCATGCCCCGGATGCCCGTGGGATGGAACTGGAAAAACTCCATGTCTTCGAGGGGAACGCCGCGCCGGGCAAGCACGGCCGGGCCGTCGCCCGTGCTGGCAAGGGCGTTTGAGGTGGTCGCGAACATGCGGCCGAAGCCGCCCGTGGCGACCAGCACCGCTTTCGCCCTGACCACGTACAGCAGGCCGGTGGCAAGCTCGAGCGCCACAATGCCGCCGCATGCCTTGTTGTCAAGCAGCACGTCAACGAGCTGGAACTCGTTGAAAAAAACCACCTCGTTTTTCACGCACTGCTGGTACAGCGTCTGCAGTATCATGTGACCGGTGCGGTCCGCGGAATAGCAGGCGCGGCACACCGGCGCCTCGCCGAAATCGCGGGTATGCCCGCCGAAGCGGCGCTGGTCGATGCGGCCGTCGGCCGTGCGGTTGAAAGGAAGGCCCCTGTTTTCGAGATCGTACACCGCGCGCACCGCCTCCTCGGCAAGAACAAACGCGGCGTTCTGGTCAACGAGATAGTCGCCGCCCTTGATCGTGTCGAACGCGTGCCATTCCGGTTTGTCAGCTTCAACGTTGCCGAGCGCGGCGGCAATGCCGCCCTGCGCCGTGCCCGTGTGGCTGCGCACCGGATGCACCTTGGAAAACACCGCGGTTTTCCTGTTCGCGGCGCTGCATTCCAACGCGGCGTACAGGCCCGCGCCGCCCGCGCCCACGACCACGGCGTCGAAATCGCGGACGGCGGCGATGCCGTTTTTGGCGAGCGCGGGATGCGTCATGCCGCCTCCGCGTTGAGCACGCCGCCGGCAAGCAAAACGCTGCGCTGCCGGTCCGATACGTCAAGCACGGCCACGATGACCCGCTCGTCGATCTCCGCGGCAATCTCGGTCGCGCCTGCCTCGATGGCGCGCCTGATGCCGGCAAAGACGATCCGGTCGCCCTCCTCGACGAAATCGTAGTCCCTGGGGTCTTTGAACACGAGCGGCACGATGCCGAAGTTGACGAGGTTCTGCTTGTGGATGCGCGCGAAACTCTTGGCGATCTTGGCCACCACGCCGAGATACCGCGGCGCAAGGGCCGCGTGCTCGCGCGAGGAGCCCTGGCCGTAATTTTCCCCGCCCACCACGACCCCGCTGCCCGCCTCCTTGGCGCGCCGGCTGAAGGACGGGTCGAGTCCTTCAAAAACGAAATCGCTTATTGCCGGAATGTTGCTGCGGAAGGGCAACACGCGGTTGCCCGCGGGCATGATGGCGTCGGTGCTTATGTTGTCGCCCACCTTGATGAGCACCGCGGCCGAAAGCGATTCGGGCATTGCGCCGAAACGCGGCAGCGGTTTAATGTTGGGGCCGCGCACGATCTCGACACCGCTTGCGTCGGCCGGCGGCATGATGAACCATTCCGGCTTGAAAAAATATTTTTCCGGGAGCGTGATTTCCGGATACGGTCCGAGCGTGCGCGGGTCGGTTATCCTGCCTGTCAAGGCCGATGCCGCGGCCGTCTCAGGCGAACACAGGTAGACTGCATCGTCCTTGGTGCCGCTGCGGCCCTTGAAATTGCGGGGAAACGTCCTGAGCGAGACCGTGCCGGTGGCGGGCGCCTGTCCCATGCCGATGCAGCCGAGGCAGGCCGGCTCGTGGACCCGGCCGCCCGCTTCGATGAATGCGCGCGTCCCGCCCGCCCTCATCACGTTGACGAGCGTCTGGCGGCTGCCGGTGTTGATCTCGAAATCGACGTTGGGGTGTTTCAGTTTGCCTTCCACGATTTTTGCGGCGATCATGAAATCGCGGTAACTGCCGTTGCACGACGAACCCAATATCACCTGCTGCACCTCCACGCCGCGAAGGTCGGCGGCCCGCTTCACGTTGTCCGGGTTCGACGGGCACGCGACCAACGGTTCTATTGTGTCAAGATCAATCTCCGTGTGCTCGTCCCATTCGGGGCCGCCGCCGGCCGACAATTCCTGCCAATCGCTTTCGCGGCTGTTGCGCGCCAGGTACTGGCGCGTTACTGCGTCCGACGGAAAGACCGCGGCCGTGCATCCCATGTCGACCGACATGTTGGCGATGGTGGCGCGCGCGCTCATGTCGAGGGTGGCGACGCCCGGCCCGAAAAACTCGATGATCCTTCCCAGCCCGCCTTTGCTGGTATGGCGCCGCAGCAATTCGAGGATGACGTCTTTGCCCGAAACATACGGCCTCAGCATTCCCGTAAGGTAAACTCCCCACACCGCGGGCGTCATAATATAGTAGGGTTTTCCGGCCATGGCCTGCGCCACCTCGATGCCGCCCGCGCCCATGGCAAGCATGGCGAGGCAGCCGCCCGTGGTGGTGTGGCTGTCGGAGCCTAGGAGCGTTTTGCCGGGTGCGCCGAAGCGCTGGCGGTGCACGTGGTGCGACACGCCGTTGCCCGGCCCGGAAAAGATCGCGCCGAACTTTGCCGCGCACGACTGCAGAAAACGGTGGTCGTCGGCGTTGCGGGAATCGGTCTGGATCACGTTGTGGTCCACGTAGCTCACGGCCAGCTCGACCTTGACGCGCGGCAATCCCATGGACTCGAATTCGAGATACACCATGGTGCCGGTCGCGTCCTGGGTGAGCGTCTGGTCGATGCGCAGGCCGATCTCGCGGCCCGGGCCCATTTCCCCTTCGATAAGGTGCGCGCGCAGCAGCCGTTCGGTCAATGTGTTTTTCATTGTGCCTCTTATTTTGTCAAGTACTGACGGAGGGGCCGATCATGTCCAGCGGCCGCACATAGGTTTCGAATTCTTTTTCGGTGACGAACCCGAGCGCCACCGCCGCCTGCTTGAGGCTCGACTTGTCCTCATGGGCCTTCTGCGCGATCTTCGCCGCCTTGTCGTAGCCGATGTGCGGGGTGAGCGCGGTCACCAGCATGAGCGAGCTGGCGACATGCCGGGTGATTGCGGCCGCGTCCGGCCTGATGCCCGCGGCGCAGTGCTCGTTGAAACTCCTGCACCCATCGGCAAGCAGCCGCATCGACTGGAGCAGGTTGTGGATCAACACGGGTTTGAAAACATTGAGCTCGAAATTGCCCGATGCGCCGGCGAAAATGATCGCCGCGTTGTTGCCCATGACCTGAACCGAGATCATGGCGAGCGCGTCGGCCTGCGTGGGGTTTACCTTTCCGGGCATGATCGAGCTGCCGGGCTCGTTGGCCGGAAGAATGAGCTCTCCGATGCCGCACCGCGGTCCCGAGGCGAGCCACCGTATGTCGTTGGCGATTTTCATGAGCGAGGCCGCCACGGTGGCGAGCGCGCCGCTGGTCTCCACGATCGCGTCGTGCGCCGCGATTGCCTCGAATTTGTTTTCGGCCGAGACAAACGGTTCGCCGGTCAGCTCGGCGATTTTTTGCGCTACCCGCTCCGCGAACCCGGCAGGACAGTTGAGCCCGGTCCCCACCGCGGTTCCGCCCTGGGCAATCCGGTACAGCCGCGGCAGGCACTGCTCGATCCGCTCGATGCCGTAGCGCACCTGCGTGGCATACCCGGAAAATTCCTGGCCGAGCGTGAGTGGAACGGCGTCCATCAGGTGCGTGCGCCCGATCTTGACAATGGGGGAATATTCACGGCTTTTTGCCTCGAGCGTCGAATGCAGGCCGCTCATGGCGGGAAGCAGTTTTTTTCTGATCGCCGCAACCGCGGCGATGTGCATGGCGCTCGGGAACGAATCGTTGGTCGATTGCGACATGTTCACGTCGTCGTTGGGGTGCACCGGGTTTTTGCTGCCCTTCACGCCGCCCAGAAGCTCGATGGCCCTGTTGGCGATCACCTCGTTGACGTTCATGTTGGTCTGCGTTCCGCTGCCGGCCTGCCATATGCCGAGCGGAAACTGCCCGTTCAATTTGCCCGAAATTATTTCGTCCGCGGCGCGGATGATGGCCTGCGCCTTTGCTGGGGAAAGCATATCGAGGTCGCTGTTGATTATCGCACTCGCTTTTTTCACGATGCCCAAGGCCCCGATAATTTCATGCGGCATCTTTTCCGCGCCGATATCGAACAGGGTCCGCGACCGCTCGGTCTGGGCGCCCCAGTAGCAGTCTTGCGGCACCTGCACCTCGCCCATCGTGTCTTTTTCGATCCGATAATTCATGGAATCGTTTTCCTCATTCTATATTGATTAAATGAACGCAAAATTCCTGCCGATCAGGGGAAAATTCAGTCCAGATTCATGAACAATGCCGAAATCCGGATGTGAAGGAGGCGTTTATTTTAAATCACGCAATAGTGAGAGAAGGTCCCGTTCTTAAATCTGCAAAAACCGTTCTCGGAATTGAGAATACCGGAAAAAAATGGACGCTCCCCTGCTTTGTAGGATCAACCTGGAAATAATGAACTTTGATTAATAGGATGAGACCTCAGCAGCCCGCCCGAACTTGACGAAGGGGAGGGAAGCGCCCATAGCTTTATTATCTTGCACTTGTAAACAAATTACTTTTCCGCAACATCCTTCAAATTCGCCAGCCCCGCGGAAAAATCCCTTCCCGGCATCTTTTCCATGTTGAAAAACATGCGGTTCAATGCGTCGAGCAGGAAATGCACGGATCGTACGCGCGCACCAGCATCTCGGCCCATTGTTTGACGCGCTCTTCCGGATCGTTTGCGTGCTCCGCCACCAGCGCCTCAAGATCCTTCTGGATATTTGCGTGGTTCTGGTTGGTGGGTATGATCAGGTTGGCGGCCACACAGTTGCCTCGTTCATCGAATGCATATTTGTGGAACAGGGTCCCCCGCGGCGCCTCCACGCATGCCGCCCCCACGGCGGCCTGCGGACTTACAACCGGGTAATGTTCCCGCTCCATGCCCCGTTCCAGCATCTCGTCGAGCAGCACTGCCGCGTGCTCCACGATGTGCACGCACTCGACGATTTGCGCAATGGTGTTCATGAACGGATTGTGGCGCCGCCGGTCAAGCCCGAGCGCCGAAGCGGCCTTTTTCGCCCGGGGCAGCAGCAAGGCGCCGTTGAGGTTGAAACGGGCAAGGGCACCCGTGGCATAGGATTCCCGGTGCAAGCGCGCCCACTTAGCTGTTGACATAGGGGGAATATACTCGCGGACTGCGGCCTCAAAACCGGCCGGTAGAATTCCATCCGCTGCATCACTGCTTGCGACCTCTCCATCGTATATGCTGTAAAGGCCGGGGCGCCTGACGGCGACGTATTCCGTTTCGCGTTGAAAATCGGGAATTCTGTCCAGAAAACCGCGCGCCTCCTCGACGAGTGACTCGAGCGGTTTGACCTGATCCTCAATTTTTTTCATGAGTGCACGCATGGTTTCCACCGAGGGAAGCATGCACATGCCTCCCACTCGGAACGACACCGGATGGGTCATTCGGCCGCCGAGGCGCTCCATCATATCATTGCCGAGCCGGTGAATCCCCATCACAGACTTTACAAAGGCGGGTTGAGATTGGGCAAGCGGGAAGATGGAGGCCGCGCCAAAGAAATCGGGCGCCGCGAGGAAGCCGATATGCAACGCATGGCTTTCGAGGTGCTCGCCGTAAAGGGTGAGTATGCGCAAAAGCTCGGTCTGACGGGAAATGGTAACGCCGAATGCCGCCTCGATCGCCTTGAGTGCGGCAAAGGAATGCGTGACCGAGCAAATGCCGCAAATCCGGCTTACCACGGTCTGGATGTCCTGAAAGTTGCGGCCGCGCACCATGGCCTCGAAAAACCGCGGCGCCTCCGGCACCTGCCATTCGACCTTTTCCACGCTCCCGTCCGCGACGACGATGTGAATGCCGCCGTGCCCTTCGACACGGGTGACATGCTTGACGGTTATTTCGGTTCTTTTTTTCATGAGTGACGGAGGCATCAGCGCGTGTTGAACAATGCGATTTTGTCAACAAGGCTTTCAAGGGTGATGTTGTATTCTTTCATCATTCCGCGCGCCGCGTTCACGTTGGGATCGTCGACCAGGCCGCGGCAGCCGAAGCACCAGAAACCGGCCGAGGGGCACGGCGCGTTGCACCCCGCGCGGGTGATCACGCCGAGGCAAAGTTCGTTGTAATCGTAGCGGCAGGGATTTCCCCGCATCTTGCATTCCACGCACACGGGATAGGAGGGGATGTCGGGCTTCGTTCCGATGACGATGCTGGTCATGACCTTGGTGAATTCCACCAAGTCAATGGGACATCCATGGATCGTGTATTCCACCTGCACCACTTCGTGTATCGCCTTCGTTTGGTAAGTTGCGAACTGCGGCAGGCCCGCGCTGCTTCCATAAACGCACGATTTCACCTCATCCAGGTCCGACGCATTCTTGATCTTGTTGACGCCGCCGATGGAGGCGCAGGCGCCGAGCTCGATGAGCACCGGGGCCTGCTCCCGGATGCGCCTGATGCGCTCCTCGTCTTCCGGCCTGGTGATCGACCCCTCGATGAGTGCGATATCATACGCTGCACCGTGCTCGGACATTCCCTCCCGCCATTCCACAATGTCAACAACTGCGAGGAGATCAAGCAGCTTTTCGTCCATGTTCAGCAATTGGAGCTGGCAGCCCTCGCAGCAGGCGAAATCGAACACCGCAACACGTTGCTTTTTCATAATCGCGAAGCCCGATTGAATGAATCCGGTTATCCCGCTATTGTAATTGCGTCCACCGGGCAGCTTTCCGCCGCTTCCCGGCATAATGCCTCTTGGTTCGCTGGCACGGGGGTCGAAACCGCCTCCGCAAACCCGTCTTCGCCCATCGAAAAAATAGAAGGGCATATCTGGGCGCACAATTCGCAGCCAACGCATAAACTCTTGTCAACGGCGGCTTTCATTTTCCTTCCTCCTATTTCATTGAACAATCGCCTCCGGATCAATGAGAACGAGCTAATTTTATGCCAGAGAGATAACCTATTTTATCGACGGAAACCTATTTCATTCTTGGCATGAATTTTGAAGTTTATCGGGAAACAATCAAAAAAGGATTTTGCGTGCCCGACCTGCCGAGCTCTTTTGAAGAATTGATTTTCACCTATGAAAAACCCGTGCTGGTTGATTTCTGGGCGGTGTGGTGCGCGCCGTGCCGGATCATGAGCCCGACCATCGAGCAAATCGCGAAGGAATATTCGGGCCGGCTTCTGGCGATAAAAGTGAACGTTGACGACAAGCCGCTCATCGCCACCCGGTATCAGATCGGTAGCATCCCGACGGTCATGATGTTTTGGAAAGGAAAGCCCGTTTTACGGATCATCGGGGCGCAACCGTTGGAAGAGGTCAAACGCCAGATCGATGAACACTGGCCGGAGCAGCCTTCTCAAGCCGCAAGCCAACCCCTGTTCGGCTCCTAGGAAAACATACCGCTGGGGCCTTCACTGCCGCCGCATGCCTTGTATAAATCAATTAATCGAAATGGTAACTAGGAGTGCCTTGTCTCGTTGAAGAAATCAAGAATGCGTTGTCGGTGATCGTGTTCATCATCGCAGAGATCCCGGAAGAGCCACAAAGCCGGTGAGTCCTCTTTCGAAGCCAAGGCCAACTCAAAGTAAAATTCCCCGGACGAGGATTCAAGCTGCAAGGCGCGATGACGGACTAATTGATAATCGGACAACTGGTGAGTATATTGTCGAATCGCGCTTTCAACTTCTGAATTTAATTTTTGGATGCTCGTGAGATCAGGGTCCATGGCCTCCAGGGGAAAAAGATCTTCATCAAAAAAGCGCTCCATGCCTGCCTGGAATAAGATCGCATGATGCTCTTCTTCATTCATCAGTTTAAGCCAGAACGGTCCGTCTACGGGAAATAATCTATCCAATAAGCGATAGAATTCCGCGCATTTCCGCTCCATACGAATGGTTGCGTCAAAAATGGCAACAAGCCTGTCATCCATCTTACCGCCTTACCATCAATCAAGCAAACCCTTTTCGATGAGCCAGCGCTCGGCATCGAGCGCGGCCATGCACCCGCTGCCGGACGCGGTGATGGCCTGCCGGTATTTCCTATCCGCAATGTCGCCGGCCGCGAAAACGCCGTCAACCGAGGTCATGGTGGAGTTGGACTGCGTCCGGATATGGCCCGAATCCTCGAGCCTGATTTGAGAGCCGAGGAATTTGTTGTTCGGCACTTCGCCGATCGCTTCAAAGGCGCCGCTCGCCGCGATGTCGGACGTTTCTCCGGTTTTCTCGTCCTTGAGCCGCAAGCCGGTGAGCACTTCGTCGCCGAGGAACTCCACGACGGTTTTGTTCCAGAAGACGTCGATTTTTTTATTTTCGAGCACGCGCTGCTGCATGACTTTTGAGGCTTTTAATCTGTCCCGCCGGTGAATGACGGCGATTTTTATTCCGAACTGCGTGAGGTGGAGTGCACTTTCGGCCGCGCTGTCTCCCCCGCCTATGACGGCCAAAGGCTTGTCCCTGAAAAGCGGCAGGGCGCCGTCGCATACGGCGCAAGCTGAGACGCCCCTGCCCCAGAATTTTTTTTCCGATTCCATGGGCAGCCGCCGGGCCGCTGCGCCGGTCGCGACGATGACGGCCTTCGCCTCGACGTTTTTACCGTTGGCGCAGGTCAGGGTGAACGGCCGCGCCATCAGATTCGCAGAGACCACGTCGCTCGCGATGGTTTGCAGACGGTATTCCCGCACCTGCTCGCGCATGAGCCGCACGAGCTCCGGTCCGTCAAGGCCCTTCGGAAGCGCGGGAAAGTTTTCGATCACGCCCGCGTTCATGAGCTGGCCGCCGGCGATGCCGCCGCTCTGCGCGCCTTCGATGACCAGCGGCCCGATGCCCGCCCGCGCGGCGTACAGCGCGGCGGTGAGTCCCGCAGGACCGGATCCGACAATCACCAGGTTTTCCATATCCGTTCTCTCCTATAATGGGTGTTAACTGTATTCACGGCCGTCCTTTTCAGAATTCCAGGGCCCCTCCCAATGTTACATGCGAAAAATCCTCATCAAGCCCTGAAAGATGTCCCCTGCATGCCTGCGACTGCTCGAGGAAAAGCCCTTTTATGACGTCGTTCTCCTCAAGGTCTGCCAGCTTTGAAAATAACTCAAGCTCCTTTTTTTCCTTGTTTGAAATAAAAATAAATACCTCGTTGATCGTCGTGAGGTTTCTCAGATTGATGTCAAGCATATACTGGACAAATGGGCTCAAAACCTGTCGTTCCGTTTTGTCCATTATCTCATCGGCGTTTCCCATTGCCGCGATAAGGCTCCGTTCGTGGTTCCTTTTGCGCTCCGCCATATTTTTGAGCAGTTTTTTCTGAGCCGAGCCGCGGATGAGCCGGGCGATGTTCTCGTAGCACCACCTCATTTCCCGGCAGCGGAACAGGAAAAACTGGATAAAGTCATTTCTTCGCGGCTCGTCCTGTGAAAAGATCACCGCTTCGACGACCGGGGCATGCTTCTCACCCGCCGGCGGACTGTCTTTTGGCTCTTTCTTTTCGTCAGAAGGCATAAGGCATCCGCCTGTTCCTTTTATTACTAAGGTGGCCATATTATTTGGACGGCCTTTTCGTCACCTGGGGTTGAGACGGCGGCAGCACCGGAACCCTTAAACAGGAATCGGGGATCGTCCCTGTAAGCGCATTGAAAAATGCCATGACGTCGGAAACTTGCATTTCCGACAGCTCTTTGTCGAGCTGGACCCTGGCCATTATCCTCACCGCTGTGTCGAGCGAGGCAACCGACCCGTCATGGAAATAGGGCGCGGTCATGGCAATGTTTCGCAGCACCGGCACCTTAAAAACATATTTGTCGCTTTCATCGCCCGTTACGATGAAGCGGCCGAGATCCTTTGTCGCGCTTTTCGTAGAGATCCAGTAGGGCTCTTTGATTCCGAATTTTTTATACTCTTGTCCTCCCAGATACGGACCGTTATGGCAGTTTGAGCATCCCGCGACGATAAAAACGTTCATCCCCGTTTTCTGGGCCGCCGAAAGCGCCGACGCGTCTCCGTTTTCAAATGTGTCAAGCGGACCCGGCGTGACGAGTGTCCTTTCAAACGCCCCGATCGCAAGCGCAAAATTTTCCGGCGTTACCGGATCGGCGCTTTTGGGAAAAGCGGCCCTGAACAGCGGCGGATATCCGGGAATCGACTTGAGGACTTTCATGGCCGAGTCGTACGACGGCATGCCGAGCGACACCGGCCCCACGAGCGCCTGCTTCGCCTGGTCTTCAACGTCGGTCCTGTTGCCGACCCAATGCGCCGAAATCTGGGCGGCGGCATTGAAAACGGTCGGTGCGTTCCTCGGGTTTACTTTACAGGAATTGCCGATTGCAAGCGGCAGGCCGTCGGTGCCGTACAGGCCGAAAAGATGGCAGCGCGAGCAGCTTGCGGTCCCATCCTTTGAAATGCGGGTCTCAAAAAAAAGAATCCTTCCGAGAAATGTTTTTTCCGGGGTGACATCGTTTTTCGGCGACGCCATCACCGCAGGCAGGACACCGAAAGTCCTGAGCGCGATCTCCATAAGACCGGAATCATTTTCCCCGGCGCCGGCCGCCGTAGGTGCGGCGAGGGAGACACCGCCAAAGAATATCGGGAAAACAAAATAAAAATTTAAACGGCGGGCGCTCATGACTTTTTAATCCTCTTGCCTAGTTCCCGCCGCCAATTTTTTTTATGGTGCCGATTATTTTATGCGCTATTCTCCTGCCGCCCTCAATGGTGTAATGGATTTGGGCCTTTGCATATTCCTTGATTTCGTCAAGCGTTGACAACCGGTTGCCGGCCTTGATTACGGCATTGCTGTCGAGGGAGAAGGTGTCCTGCTGTTCAAGGGCCGCAGAAATGATCATGGTTCTGCCCTGGTCCCGGATGGACCGTATCACACCCTCGGCCATTATCACGTCGTAGCCTTTTATCACCGCCGGGGGCGCCTCCCGCCACATGGGTTGGGTCGCGATGCGCATGGCGATTTTTTTACCTTCCTTGATCGAATAATGCACATGCACGGGGATCTTGGGAGCAAGATCCTTCATGGTCGCATTTATTTTACCCGCCTTTATAATGACCGCGCTGTCGACCTTAAAGGTGTCTTCCCGCTCAATGTTTGCCTTGAGAACGAGGGATTTTCCTGCGATATCGACGGACACGATGCGGCCTTCTATCATCACAGGGCTTTGTAATGACGAAGGTGCCGACGCCTGCTTTGCCTCCTGGACCGCAAAGGTCCAGCCGGCACACAGCCCGAGGAGCAAGACGATTGCAAATGTTCTTTTCATAGCGGATCCTCCTTAAAAAAGATGAATCACCCTGGGATTAAATCGGCATAAAATCTTCGGAAGCACCTCGTTTTTTATTTCTTTTTCCGGCTTTCATTTCAAGATACGCCTTAAGGGCGGTTGCATTGTTAAACGCCCTATCGCTTGACGCGTGGAGCAGCGTGAGCGTTCCTTTATTATTTTCACCGCTAAGGATTTTTAACTCATGTTCCTGTTTATCAAGTTCGGCAAAATAACGCCGTTTGAATTCGGGCCACCGGCCGGGGTCATGGTGAAACCAGGTTCGCAGCGCGGTGCTCGGTGCGATTTCCGGAACCCATGCCTTTATGGCAAGACCTTCTTTCTTTTTACCGCGCGGCCATAAACGGTCCACGAGAAACCTCGCCCCGTCGCTTGCCTCGACGGGATCATACACCCGTTTTACCTTGATCATACTTTCGGCCTTTTCACGGTCGTCCGCGCACTCCAAGGATGCTTGCCAGGATATTTCATATTGTCAATTGATAAGCGGCATAAACCATGAGACGGTTCGGGCCATCGATATCGGTACCCGCGGAAATCAGAATATGGTGCGCGGCATTGACATTGACGATGCCGCCCCCGTTTAACCCGGTTTCCGCCTGGTTGGCGTTCACCGCCTTGGTATTGTGGAAGAGTTCCGCCCCGAGCGTGAACATTTTGGTAATATCGTATTGGGCTTCCCATCCGAGAGACCAATAATTAAATTGGGAGTAGCTTGGACTGAACCACATTCCCCCGCCGCCGTATGTGGTAAAGGCGCCGAAACTTTTCTGCAGCCACAGCGGAACAAAAATCTGGTAGCGGCCGGTTCCGGTGCCCCGCGCCGTGTCTCCGGTAGGAACAAGCAGGTGCGGGAACGTTCCCACCTGCGGAAACCACGGATATTCTTTGATAAATCGGTATTTCACGCCCAGTTCTATATCGCCGATCCCATTGCGCAACCCCCCTCCGCTGGGATTCACGATGAGGTAGGGGGCTATGATATGCAATTGCCCGCCGGGAAACGCGCCGAAATTTACCTCTACGTGCGGGAGCGTCCCCTGGATTCCATAAGCATTTTCTTCTATCTGCGAACCGACATAGACTTCCCAGTGAAGGAAATCCACAGGTTCAGGGTCGTCGGTAACGAACGGCGGTCCTGCGAAACTCTTCTGCGAAGCGGCGAACACCGCAGCAAGAATGGCTCCATAAAAAACTATTTTGCACGGTTTCATTTCTCAAAATCTCGCGGTTTTTTTATTCATCAGCAGTTACAATGAGCAATAGATGTTCCAAAAGTGTTCTTGTTCAACGGTGCCGCTAATATTTCCCCAATGTTTCTTCCAATACTTTTTTTGAACTTAATCAAACTTTACTTCAGGCACATTGTTTGCGGTCATTTAAAATCGAAAATGGGGATTTTTATTTCCCTTTTGCATATTTAGGAATTTTTTTCTTTTACTTTCACTTTTAAGAAAGGAGTTTTTATGGCTGACAGTATCGACCGTAAGAAAATCGAGCAGCGCGCCTACCAGATTTTTGAAGAACGGGGCAGGACTCACGGGTGGGATATCGATGATTGGATACGAGCTGAAAGGGAAATAAAAAGCCTGGAGAAAAACAAAAAACCATTAGGCAGAAAAAAAACATTTCTGTAACAAGGTCGATTTTAAAAAGGCCCGCAGGTAAGGGCCTTTTTCAATTTTTGGCGATTCCCGTTTCAGCCGCTATCGCTGAGGCGACCATTGGCAAGGCGGAAATAAGATTTCATGTGGCAAAATATGCCGTCCATAGTATCCGTAAAACAATAAACGGAGGGAAGGGAGAAATTATGAATAAAACCATGGGGACAAGAAGGGTATTTCCTGAACGGCAGGATGAGTACGAAGCAAGAGAAAAATATCCGGAACCGGCGGTGTGCCCGGAGTGCGGGGACGTTTTCAGGAATGGACGCTGGACCGGACGTAAAATGTTTCCCAGCGGCGACTTGTACCTTGCAAAATGTCCGGCCTGCAGCAGAAAGGACGGCAACCGGCCGGCCGGGGACATCAAAATCAGCGGGCCTTTTTTTCAGGCCCATCAGGCAGAGATACTGAACAGGATCAGGCGCATTGAACGCAAAGAAAGAGGGACGCATCCGCTCGAGCAGATCATCGCGATGCATTCCGAGCCGGACTACGCCGACATCTCCACGAGCGGGATCCATCTTGCCCGCAGAATAGGAGATGCCTTGCGGCATTCCTTCAAGGGCGACCTGTCGTATTCCTATGGCAAGGGCGAAAAGAGCATTCGCGTTATTTGGGCGCGAAATTAAGGTAGGATTTTTCCGAGCGGAAATGGGATGGAAAAATGGCGACACGCGCGCAAATAAAAAAAATTCACGCGTTAAAATCCGTCCTCAATCTTGATGAGGATAATTACCGCACGATGCTTTCTTCGTTTATTATGCCCGACGGGACGCCGGTGTGGTCGAGCAAGGACCTTACTTTCGATCAAGCCTCTTCCCTCATCGCCGCCCTGGAACATTCCATCGATCATTCTCCGTCTTTGCAAAAGCGCCTCTATGCATCCGCGAAACAGCTTCGCCTGATTGCTGTCTTATGGAAACGGATCACCCGGGCAAACGATGAAGAAGGCGCCTCGAACACCCTTCACGCTTTTTTGCGGCACAGGTTTCACGTCCGGCGCTTTGACAGGATTCCTAAAAAACAAATTGGAAAAGTGATAAAATCCCTGCGCATAATGACGGAACATCGCCCTGCGCCGTAATGAACCGCCGAAGGGATAGCTCTCCACCTTAAAAATTAAAGGGGTTGGTAGGTCGCGCAATCGGCATGACTCTCATGGAGAGAGAACCGTACCGAGCCCGCAGTGCATTGCAATAATTTATTATAAACGCATGACTGCACCTTGCATGCCCCTACCCCGCCCGAGACATTTTGCAAACCGCCTTTAACGTTCGTTTTAAAAAACGTGTCACAGCTTGCGCAAATTTCATTCGGGCCGCCGACATTGATGGCGAATGCATGGCATTTTTTATTCTGATTGAACGAACATTCCATCGCATCGCATTCTTGAATCGCGGCCATCATTTCTTCTTTTTCTTTCATAGGTCTGACTCCTTTCTCGCTTGCCGTCCGTTCCCAAAAAAAAAAATTCACTCACTCATGTCTCGCCGTAATTCTTATGCCCACGATAATTTTGTCTTTTTCAAAAAAAAATGGCACGTGCGGTAATATTTAGGAACAAATTTTAAAAATGAAAAATTGAGGAGATGCTTCGTTTGTGAGGCAGCACCGATATCCGGCCTTCAATTTAACGCCGTTACCACCGTATAATCGGGTGCAATGATTTCCTGTTTTTCCGCCTTTGGCGGGATAAAATGTTTCTTATGATTAAGATACCAGATTTTTACGTCAAATAAAAATTCTCTCGACAGGTCGGCCAGCATGAGAAGAATTGCATTTATCCTCTCATCTTTTTCAACCGCCGCATAGGAAAGATAAAACTCCAATTCATCGGCCGCTGTTTCATGGACGTTTTTAAAAATATGCTCCAAACCTTCATCAATTCCTTCGCAGGGCGGCAGTGAAATTTTTTCCTCGCCCATGAGATAAACCCGAGGCGCCAGTTCAATGCCGAGGCAATGGACGATTTTTTCTATAATAACCCGTTGTGCGTCTTTTTTAACGCTCAAATAATTATAAAATGCCTTTTGAACGAGCGTCTCGGTTGCGCATTCTTTCTGTTCAAAAAACGTGACAGCCTCTGTTGCACGCTTTATTGCCGAGGTTAATATCCGGGTTATTTGAGAATGATTGACGGGGTTTTTATCCGAAAATTTTATGAAAGGATTTTTAATCGTATTGATCTGTTTCATTTTATTCCTCCAATTTTTATAACGTTTAAATTGCCCCCAATTCTTAAAAGGAAAACTGCAATAATAATGCCAATATTTGGCGAGCATCCGAAAGTTTAAAAGTGGAGTTTATCTGTTATAAAAGATGGTGTCAATACATCCCGAAACTCGCAAGAATCTCTTTTACCTTCTGGGGAGAAATGGGTTTTTCCAAATAATAATCTGTTCCCAGCGCAAAGACCGCTTGCTTGGTTTTTTCATCGCCAAAGGCGGTCATCACGAAAATTTTGCACTCTTTCTGATTTCTTTTGGCGGATTTGATCACTTCATAGCCATCGTAGTTTGAGATGCCGCTCAATTTGAGATCGGCAATGACTGCCTGATAGTCGTTTTCCTGAAGGAGCTTTAGCGCATCATGCAGCGTTTGCGCTGTGTGGATCTCAACTTCAGGTCCCGCAAGCGTTTTGGAAAATGCAAAAAGAATCGCCTCTTCATCGTCGACAATCAACAGTTTGTTTTTTTTCTGGTCCATGCTGTTCTTTTCCGAGCCCCTTTTCAATCCCATATCTGGAAAATAAAAAAAATTAAAAGCCACCCGCCTCAAAATAAAAGAAATTTTATAATGCCGTTTAACCGCTTTTCCCCATCTCACTAAATTTATTTGCAATATTCCTGCCATTAATAATTAGGAAAACCTATCATAAAAAAACATCAAATTACAAATCTTAAGGTTTTTCATAACGGTATATTCTTACTATTGATTATCAGTCATTCTAAAAAATGAGATTTCGATATTCTTTTTGTTTTAAAAATCCAGGTTTTCGGAATATTTTCTGGCATATTAATTGCCATTTTTTCATCCCCATGGTTCTGATTTTTGGTAAAAGCACAAAAAGGGTCTTTTTCAAGGAGGGCCTATGGTATGCAATGGAAAAATGCAATGCCTGGAATGTGTTTTGAGATCAACATGCCCTTCCAATACCCGCGTATTTATCAATTATTGCGGAAGCATGCCGCAGTCGCTCAAGGAACAAATTAATCGTGCCAAAGTGGATTGCCGGGTCCGCCGGCGGAGTTTGAGATATCACCGAATGCCTTTTGTCCGCTCTGCCGATATTTATGAGCCTTCAGGCGGCATGGTAGCAACGCACTGTCACCTATAATAAATGGCAAAGGAGAGTCCCAATGGAAAGCACGGTTCTTGAACAGGAAAAAACGGAAACGGTCCTGCGATTTCCCAAGAAATCTTCGGCCGCACTTCTTTCCCAGACAGTTCAGCAGCCCATAAAGCAATATTTGTATTTCGCCTTTCGCAGGAGTCTCCGCGATAAGGAGACCTACGAAGATGCCGCATCGCACATCCCTGATGACGACCGGCGCATTTTTCTTCTCGAAATGGCACTGCGAAAGAAGGAAGAGGCGGAACTTTTATACAGCTTTTACAAGGCGGATGGATATCGTGCGATGCTTAAAATGAAAAAACGAAGCATTATTTCCATTCCGCATTATCAACCAGGAATTAATATGTCGCAGATCGCTTCAATCGAAGACACGTATTCTTTTGCGTTCGCCCGTGAACACAACAAGCAGGTTCTCTATTTGAACCTGGCCGGTCTCGACAGCAATCGTCAAACGAAAAACCTTTTCAATTACCTTTCCCAACTGCAAACGAACCACATCTCGTTCATTGAAGAGAAGCTGGCCCGGTTAACCAGGCAATACGCCGTATAGAAAGCGGCTTTTCAAGCTTTGCGGCACGCAGGTTGAACATCAGCGCCGGCCGCAATCGAGCGGCGGAACACTCTCTATTTTCCTTCATCTACTTTTGCAAGTTTCCGGTAGAGCGACGAGAGGGAAATGCCGAGAATCTCGCTTGCCTTATACTTGTCGCCCGCGCAATGGTCAAGCACCCTCTTTATATGTATTTTCTCCATTTCCTCGAGATTTATCGGGGAGAACCCGTTCCCCCCTTGCAATGGGGACGGCGCCGCAGCGTTGAGTCCGGGAAAATGGACGGGTTCGATTTCCTGCCCTCGCGCCAGCAAAAAGGCCCTTTCCAGCATGTTCCGCAATTCGCGTATATTCCCCGGCCAGGGATACGCCACCAGAAGGTCGTTCACGGTCCTTGACAAAGGCAAGTGGGAATAATCGAAACTTTTCAGAATTTGTTCGCACAGTCCGGGAATGTCGTCTTTTCTCTCGCGCAGTGCCGGCAGATGAACGGGGAAAACGCAGATCCGGTAGTACAGATCGTTCCTGAATTTTCCGGATTCTGTTTCCTTGAGCAGGTCCCTGTTGGTGGCGCATATCAGCCTGAAATCGCTTTTCCGAAGGTGGTTTTCCCCTATTCTCCGGAACGATTTCTCTTCGATGGTCTTGAGCAGCTGCGCCTGCACTTCCATGTCCATGTCCCCTATCTCGTCGAGAAACAGGGTCCCTCCGTCGGCAACCTCGATAAGCCCTTCCTTGTCCTTGATGGAGGAGGTGAATGCGCCTTTAACATGACCGAACAACTCGCTCCGCAGAAGGTCTCCCCTGAGGCTCGAGCAGTTCAACTCGACAAAGGCCTCGGATTTTCTTTCGCTCTGGTTGTGAATCCATTTGGCAAGCAATCCTTTGCCGGTGCCGGTCTCGCCCAGGATCAGAACCACGGTATCGTTGGCGGCGGCGACGGCAGCGTGCTCCATCACCTCGGCAATGGTCCGGCTTGAGCCGAAATACGGTTCGTCCTGTTTGCCAAGACGGTTTTGAACCAGGGCCAGTTTCCGGAGGGATCCGATTTCAAGGGATTTCCGCAGCGAGGCGAGCAGGTCGGTCATTTCAACCGGCTTGGTGAGAAAGTCCTCAGCGCCGTTTTTTGTCGCTTTTACCGCCGTGGGAATGTCGCTGCTGCCGGTGATGACGATGACCGGAAGATGGGGATATCCCTTTTTCAGCTCGGGAAGCCATTCAAGGGCGTCACCATCCGGCAATTTCAAATCGAGGACAACTGCGTCAAAGCGGTCTGATGAAACGGCATTCTTTGCATCCGCAAGGTTTGAGGAGCTCTGCGTCGCATACCCGTTCTTGGTAAGGTATCGCTCATAGGCGAACAAAGCGGCCTCATCGTCTTCAACGAGAAGTAATTTTTGCGTTCTCATAGGGTTTCCCACCTATAAAAAAAGAAGGGTGCGATATCCAAAGATTCCCAATTCAAAAAAAATTCTTATTTCCATTATCAGGGTAATTAAAATAGGCTTTTTTCTCAATCACCTGCAATTAAATCCAGTGGCATTTCCTTTGCGTAATTGTCTGGCATAATCTAAAAAGAATAAATTCACCAAAAGAGGATGTCTTGATAAGGTTTTTCTTCCGGTCACTGAAATACCATCTCTTCCACTCGTGATGGTATTGACAGGATTTTTCTGCGCGTGCAATCCCCGCCGTCCTTCATTATTAAAATTGCTTCATATCTATTTGCAATGTGCATGCCTGTTTTGGGAAACGGGCAAAACAGCGTTTTTTTAATAAAAAAAGACTTTTGCCAGGACTTTTCTTGAAATCGAAAAAAATATTCTCATATATAATAATTAAATTCGAGGTAAAATGTTCCCCGCAAAAGGTGTGGAAGATGGGTGCGTCATCTGAAGGCCTCCACTTCCTTAATCAATTTTGTAAATAGTTTAATTCAAAAAAAGACGTGCTTCATCTCCATCGAGCCTCCGTTTTGTGTAGGCATACCGTTTGCATATCCATTTTAAAAGGCAAAATTCACGAGTGGAAAAGTAACTGCGTGCGAGTTGTCGCAGCGAGAGGACGGGACGCATGAACACCAAGAAATATTTCCACAACGGGTTTCTGGAACCAATTTTTAATAATGAAACGCCACGGAAAAACTTCGCGGTCTTTGACCAGGAATTCGGTTTTTATTCCGAAGATTATTTCCATAACATGCTCGTCATCGAGAGAAAAAGGAGCGAACGTTCTCAGAAATCAATTCTCCTCGTGATGCTCGGCATCGGTGAGGTGGCCTCCCGCACCAGCCACAAAATATTCGCACAGGAAATAGCGTTACTTCTCACGGCATCAACCAGGGACATCGACATAAAAGGGTGGTACAAATCCGGCCAGCACATCGGCATCATCTACACAGAAATATCGGGCTCGTCCAAACAAACAATATTAGAGAAAATTTATAAAAACCTGATCGTTGCATTCGGGCCGGAACGAGGCAGTAAGATCGCCGTGTCCTGCGCCCTGTTTCCCGACGAGAACGCCTCATCTCCGGGGGGGCCGGGGAATATCGCTGATCTCAGGTTCTATCCCGTCCTTGATGATTTTCGACCGGCAAAACGGTTGACGCTCCTGTTTAAACGGTGCGCCGACATCATCGGCAGCATTTTTCTCATCCTATTGTTCTCACCTCTTTTCATCATCATCGCCGTTCTGGTCAAATGCAGCTCAAACGGACCGGTGTTATTCACCCAGACCCGCATCGGTTTGCGCGGAAACAAATTTACCTTCTATAAATTCCGGTCCATGCGCGTCGGGTGCGATTGCGCGGTGCATAGGGACTTTGTAAAAAACCTCATACAAGGGAAAACCGAAGGCGCAGCAGCGCAGCAGCCCGGGGTTTATAAGATAGTGAACGACCCGAGGGTAACGAGAATCGGCAAGTTCCTCAGGAAAACGAGTCTTGACGAAATACCGCAGTTGTTTAATGTTCTTTTCGGCGACATGTCGCTGGTGGGGCCCCGTCCGCCCATTCCTTATGAAATTGAAAATTACCTTTCCTGGCACAAACGCCGGGTCTTGGAAATCAAACCCGGCATCACCGGATTCTGGCAGGTAAAAGGACGGAGCGCCACATCGTTTGACACGATGGTGAGGATGGATCTGCAATATATCACCAGGTGGTCCCTGTGGTGGGACTTCAAATTGATGCTCAGCACCCCGGCCGCCATTTTCAAAGGCGCCTATTGACCGGAGCGATGAAGAAACCGGGCGGCATGACGGGATATTGACAGTTTACCAATGAGAATTGATACTATGGTTAACATCGGCGTTATCGGCTACGGGTACTGGGGACCGAACATCGTGCGGAACTTCTGCAACGCCGACAACGCAAAAGTCGTTGCGGTATGCGATAAAAAGCCCGAAACGTTGAAAAAGCTCACGACGAACCACCCCTGCATCGCTTCGGTCACCGACAGCCGCGACATTCTCGGGTCCCCCGACATCGACGCGGTGGCGATCGTGACGCCGGTGTCATCCCATTTTGAACTTGCAAAAACCGCCTTGGAAAACGGGAAACATGTATTCATCGAAAAACCGTTCACCGATTCCATCGCGCACGCGGAAGCGCTGATCGAACTCGCCGCGCAAAAAAATCTTGTCGTCATGGTGGACCATACTTTTCTCTTTACGGGCGCGGTGCGGAAAATCAAGGACCTCATCCGTGAGAAGGCGCTCGGCAATATCTATTATTACGACTCGACCCGCGTGAACCTCGGCCTTTTCCAGCATGACGTCAACGTCATCTGGGACCTTGCGCCGCACGATTTTTCCATCATGAGCCACCTCATCGAAGACCGTCCCGTCGAAGTCGCCGCCTACGGCAGGGCGCACATCAACGGGTTCGAAGACATCGCCTACATCGCCGTGTATTTCGCCTCCAACCTCATCGCCCATATCAACGTCAACTGGCTCTCCCCTGTCAAGATCCGCACCACGCTCATCGGCGGCGAGAAAAAAATGCTCGTGTGGAACGACGGCACCGACGACGAAAAGATCAAGGTGTACGACAAGGGCATCGACGTGACGACCCAGGAGGGCATTTACAATCTGCTGGTGAACTACCGCTCCGGCGACATCTGGACGCCGAAACTCGAAAACAAGGAAGCGCTGAAGGACGAAACGGAATATTTCATCGAATGCGTGGGGAGCGGCACGAAACCGATCAACGACGGCGAATCGGGCCTCCACGTCGTACGATTGCTCGATGCTTGCGACCGGTCGCTGCGCCAGAACGGGAAGACGGTGGCGCTTTAAATTTCCCCTCTGTGAATAATGCCGATGGTTTGAGACGCCATTTTACAATCTCGCCTCAGAACGAGGACCAAAACAATCCTTCTGTTCGCCGTCTTCCATAAATTTTCGTATTTGTTGCTTTTCGCAGAATTGGAAAAAAAATTTTAAAAATGCCAAATAATGATAATGGTTCGCCCATTATTACCAGAAAATCCACTTGGCATAACTTTTGTGTTTATATTCTGATATTCCAAGAGGTCTCTGCCATGAACGAACTTCGTCCGATAAAAATGGTGATGCGAAGCCGGCCGACGCTTGAAGGCGCCGGGGTGTCCCTGAAACGGGCATTCGGTTATTATCACGTTCCGCAGCTCGATCCCTTTCTTCTTCTGGATGATTTTCATTCGGATGATCCCGACGACTACGTCCGCGGCTTTCCCTGGCACCCGCACCGTGGCATCGAGACCGTCACCTACGTGCTGCACGGCGCGGTTGAGCACGGCGACAGCATGGGCAACAGCGGCGTCATTTCGTCGGGCGACATCCAGTGGATGACTGCGGGCAGCGGGATCATCCACCAGGAAATGCCCAAAGGATCCGAAAGCGGGCTCATGTGGGGATTTCAACTGTGGGCAAACCTTCCGGCGTCCCGCAAAATGATGGAGCCGCGTTACCGAGGCATCCTCAAGAGCCAGGTGCCCGAGGTGACGCTTGCCAACGGCGTCCGGATCAAAATCATTTGCGGCGCGGTGAACGGCGCCGAAGGCCCGGTGAGCGGCATCGTGACCGAGCCGGAATACCTTGACATTTTTATCCCCGAAAAGACGGAATATTCGCATAAGGTAAAGAAGGGACACACGGCGTTCGCCTACGTCATAGAGGGAAGGGGCATCTTTTGCAACGGCACCGACCCGTATCAGTACGACATGGCGGGCAGCAACTACTTCGACATGGCGAGGGACGCGGAGCTCCATGCGGAATCGCTCGTTTTGTTCGGCGACGGAAGCGTGATCGCGGCTTCAACGAATGATGAATCCATGCGCTTTCTGCTCGTGTCGGGGGAACCGATCAACGAACCGGTGGCGTGGTACGGGCCCATCGTGATGAACACGCAGGAGGAATTGAGAATCGCTTTTGAAGAATATAACAACGGCACGTTCGTAAAAACCGGGGCCGCTCCGGATGCCGGCGTGCATAAAAATAGGAAGGGGGCACCCTATGCCGGTACGCACAAGTGAGGCGGTATGGAAAGGCACCCTCGTCGGCGGGGTTGGGGAGATGAAAACAGGCTCGGGCGGTATCAAGTTTCCCTATTCATTTTCTTCCCGGTTCGAGGCCGGCAAGGGATCAAACCCCGAGGAGCTCATCGGCGCTGCGCACGCAGGCTGTTTTTCCATGGCCTTTGCGGGGATCCTGGAGCATGCGGGCCATGTGCCGGCTTCCATAAAAACCGTTGCCAGGGTGGCAATCGAAAAGGACGCGGCCGGATTTGCCATAACATCAATCGACCTTGCAACCGAGGCCAGCGTGTCCGGCCTTGACGAAACGACGTTTCAAAAACTGGCGGAGGAGGCAAAGCGGGGATGCCCGGTTTCGAGGGCCCTCGCCGGGACGAAAATATCGGTGGCGGCGACGCTCCTGCCCCCGGACGCGGCAAAAAAATAAGGGAAATTCCAACGTATGGAAAATAATGATTACAAGTATATAATAATCGGCGGCGGCCTTGCCGGCGCGTCCGCGGCGGAGGGCATCCGTGAGATCGACGCCGAGGGAAGCATCCTCATCATCGGCGACGAGGCATTTCTGCCCTACAACCGTCCTCCGTTGACAAAGGGGTTATGGTCGGGGAAGAAAAACGTTCAGGATATTTTCGTGAAAAAAGAGGATTTTTTCACCCGGCAGAACATCGCGCTGCGGCACAGCACCAGGGCCGTCTCCGTCAGCGCCGATGCAAAGACGGTCACCGACAGCACCGGAACGGAATTCCATTTTGTTAAATTGCTCCTTGCGACCGGCGGCGCCCCGAACCGGCTCCGGATCCCGGGAGGGGACGATGACGGCATTTTGTATTACCGGTATCTCGACGATTTTCTTCTCTTGAATCCCCTTGTCAAGGACGGCAAATCCGTGCTGGTCATCGGCGGCGGGTTCATCGGGACCGAAATCGCGGCCGCGCTCGCGCCCAAAGGCATGGCGGTGACCATGCTTTTCCCCGAAATGCGCCCCTGCTTCCGGGTCTTTCCCGCGCCGCTCGGCGACAGCATCCTGAAAATGTACCGCGACCGCGGCATAACCGTGCTCGCGGGCGATGTGCCGAAGGCCATCGAAAGGAAAGGCGACCGTTTCACCGCCTACACCGAAAAGGGTAAAATCCTGGAGTCCGACCTTTGCATCGCCGGCGTCGGCATCTCACCGTCAGTTGAGTTGGCGAAGATTGCGGGCCTTGCGGTCGCGGACGGCATTGCCGTGAATTCGCTTTTGCAAACCTCGCATCCCGATATATATGCGGCGGGAGACAACGCCCAATTTCCCGAACACCTGCTCGGCGTTACCCGGAGAGTCGAGCACTGGGACAATGCGCTCAACCAGGGCAAACACGCGGGAAGGAACATGGCCGGCGCAAAGGAGCCGTATGCCTACCTGTCTTATTTCTTCTCCGACCTGTTCGAATTGGGATACGAGGCGGTCGGCGAGATCGACAGCCGCCTCGAGACGCGGCAGGATTGGCAGAAGGAAAACGAAAAAGGCGTGGTGTATTATTTGAAGGACGGCAGGATCCGCGGAGTGCTGCTGTGCAATGTGTGGGGGAAAGTCGACGCCGCCCGCACCTCGATAAAAAACAACGAACCGGTCTTACGTGAAACGCTGCAAGAAGCGGTGTAATCGCCCTGCACCGGTGACCCGGCAATCATTATGACATCTCACCGTCTGCCATTATTTACTTTTGCGCTTGCGATACTTGCCGGAACATTCAGCCCGGCACGGGCCGAGGAGGCGAAGGACCGGGAGCGGCTCAAGGCCGCGCTCGGATGGTACGAGGACGGCCTGTATCAAAAAACGGCGGACAGCCTCACCGCACTGCTCCCGCAGCTCTCCGACCTTGACGACGAGCTGCAGAGCTACAAATACCTCGGCTTCTCCTACGCCATGTTGAACCGGATCGATACGGCAAAAGGCATCTTCAAGACCGCGCTGCAAAAATTCCCCTCGATGTCCATCGACACTCTTGAGGTCCCGCCGAACATCGCCCTGGTCTTTAAACAAGCAAGACTGGAAAAAAAACTCGAGGCCATCGCTTCGGCCCCGGTCCGGCCGGTGCCCGCGATCGCGCGGAAGAAAAACACGGTCCTTCCGTCCGTTCTGCTGGCCGGCGGTGTTGCAGGATTGGGAGTCGGCGCATACTTTTTTTACAGCGGTTATCAAAGTTACAGCAGCTATCGGTCATTTTCGAAGCCCGACCAAGGCCGGCTGGACGCCTACTACTCGATGAGCAGGAATTACTTTATCGCCGGCGCTGCCTGTTCCTGCGTCGCGGCGGTTCTGGTTCCGGTCTCGATCTATCTCTTCGCCAGGAAGGAAATCCGGCCCGCTCCCCTTTCGGTCTCCCTTGTCAATGGATCGCCTCGGCTGATGTTTTCATTCTGACGATCCTTCAAGCGCCGGCGCGGCGGCCCCGACCTCCTCGAGCCGCACCTTTACCCGAGCCACTTCCCCCTGCACTACGGCAACGATCCCGTAATACGGCTTGTATCCGTCCCGTTTGATCATCACGCTGTGGATTCCTTCCGGGAGCGTGAGCGGCGTTTGCGTGGGCGAGGTCCCTTCGTACGTGCTGTCGATGTAAATTCCCGCCCAGGGATAGGAATACACATGGAGAAACCCCGCGCCCCGTTCCATGGGCTTGAGCGCGACCGGCATGCTCTGGACGAGATTGGCCTTTACGGAAAGGATCGCGGTAAACGATCTGTATCCGCTTGCGGCCGCGGCAAGCGCGTGCGACCCCGCCGCCACTTTCACCCCAGCGGCGATATCATTGGGCAAAATTCTTTTTCCGTCAAGGTACACCGCCGCGGTCGGCGGATCAAGGGTGATCTTCACCGTTCCCAGGCGGCCCTGATCGCGCATTGCGGCCGCGCGGACCGCACCTTTGCCCGCAACCGGTGCGGGGGAGGTTTTTTCCCTGACGTGTGTAAAAGGGGCAACCCGTTCCGACGCGGTGTCTTCCTTGCCAAGCATTGCGGCGCTTGCGGGCTGCGGCGCCGTATCGCGAATTGCCGGTTTCCGCACCGGCGCCTGTTGAACGGGGTGCGGTCCGAAAACTCCCCCGACGGTCTTGACATCCGATATGATTTCCGCGTTGGTTTTCCTGATGAACAATGCGAGCGCAATGCTTCCCGCCGTGACGGCAACACCGATGGCCGCTATTTTTAAAATGGTCTGCAGGGGAAGCTCCGCAAGGCCTGATACCCACGCCAGAATGCCGTTCATGATCGCCGCAGGCGCGGGCCGCGCCTGCCTGCCTGCCCGGTACTCGGGCGGCAGGGGCCGGGTGGGTTCCTCTTTTAGCGGGGCGGCGGGGCCGAACCGTTCGGCCTCCTTGAAATGGGTCTCTGACCTGGCGATGTCGCCTAAGTCAAGATATTCGTTGCCTTTATTACGGTGATACTGCGCGAGAAGCCGGGCAAGCTCCACGGACGCCTTTTTCCGGTCCTGCAGGTATTCCACGAGCACCTTGTCGCTGTCGCGGACGCCGAGCTCATACAGATACTCGTTGAAGGAGTCAATCATTCCGTCAATGGCCGCGGGCCTCTTTTTGGGATCTTTTTGGAGGCAGGCCCGCACTGCGGCGGCGCAGTCGCCGGGAAGCCAGGGGCACAGCTCCTGTATGTCAATCTCAGGCGTATTGACAATGGCATGGACCGTTGCCCGGACATCTGGGCCGGTAAACGGGAGCCGCCCGCTTACGATCTTATAGGCGAGCACGCCCGCCGACCAGACGTCCCGGGCGATGTCCTGCATCGTGCTCCCGCGCGCGACTTCCGGGGGCATGTATCCCGGCGTGATGAAAATGGTGGAAGGATCACCCCCGTCGGCGGCCTGGGACGTCGCGTGCGCAAGGCCGAAATCTACGACCTTCACCTTGCCCGTCCTTGACACAAGGATATTCGCCGGTTTTACGTCGCAATGCACCACGCCCCGCCGGTGCGCGTAATTGAGGCCTTTGAGCGCCTTGAGCAGCACGATGATGCCGATTTCCCTCGGAAAGGGCCGCAGGGCCATGAGCTGTTCAAGATTGCATCCGTCAAGGTATTCCATCGAAATGAAAAACGACCCGTTGTCGGCACCGAAGTCGAAAACCTGGATGATGTTCTCATGATCGAGCGCGGCCGCCGATTTCGCCTCGTTTTCGAATCGTTTTACAAGGGACGGGTCTTTTTTCAGGTTTAACGCCAGTTCCTTTATCACGACCTTCCGCCCGAGGGAAATTTGCGTCGCAAGGTAGAGGTTCCCCATTCCCCCTTCACCGATTTTCCTAAATTCGCTAAAATCTCGTAAAGAAAATGCCATATTCAATAACCGTTCACTGAGGTGGACCCCGCCCCGATTTCCATTTTCAACATCGCCTTAAATTATTAATAATTTCTCCGGTTTCTTCTTCCCCTTAGGTGTCCACATTTCCGTCACTATTGGCATGCAATTAGCATGCCTCAAAAAATAAAGACTGGAATAATCGACATACCGTGAATCGGAAACGGTTCTTTCAATAAAAGAGCTGCAGTGATGAAACCGTTCCATGTAAAAATCGCCGTCGCCGCTTTGACGGCCTCTTTGCTGAGCGCTTTTTTCTTTTGCGAACGCACCAACCCCTTCGACGCGAAGTCCGCGCGCTACGTCTCGGGTTCCCGACCGCAGGTGGTGTTCGAAAAGGATTCCCTTACGGGATATCTGTACGACACCATTCCGATCCGCATCCTATGCCGCGACACCACGGTCGGCGGCGAAAAAGGCGCAATAAAGAAATTCTATTTCAGCTGGGACAACGACACGGTCTTCGAAGACAGCACACCCGGGACCGACCAGGACACCTTTCTGGTAAAACACGTCTTCGGTCCCGGAGTTTTCACGGCGCGCGTCATGGCGGTCGACGAAGACGGGAGATATTCCGCGCATGACAGCATCAGGCTTATCATTAAAAAGAGCGTGCCCGCCATCGTGGGAATGCTGGTGCCGCACACCGTTGAAACCGGCGCGCGGTTCACCATCACGATCACCGCGTCGGACCAGGGCGGAACCATAAGCGCTTATTTATGGGCGCTCGACGGATTCGATTTTCTGGACACCACCGCCGACGCAACCATTTCCTCCGTATATTATGACACCGGGCAGAAAACCATCCCGATAAAAGTGCTTGACAACAAGGGGATCGTCTCCCCGGCCGACACCGTCCACATCGCGGTTGTGCTGAAGCCCGACACGACGCCGCCGACCATGGTATTCCTTGCGCCCTTAAACGGAGACAGCGTGAACGTGCAGGACATCCCCGTGTATGTCCAGGCGACCGACGAAAACGGCGTTGCGTCCGTTTCACTCAACGGCGCTGCGCTTTCCCGCACGCAGGACGTCTGGAAGGGGCAGTACCATCTGAACGCGGGAACGAACCTTCTCGTGGCCCAGGCCGTTGACACAAGGGGAAACATCGCGCGGGACACCATCGCCGTCGTCTGCAACGCCTCGGCCCTGGACCGGTCGCCGCCCACGGTGATTTTCCGCGTCCCGCCGCACAAAATCGACACGGTGAATACCGCGGTGTGCCAGGTGCGGATCTTCGTGGTTGACGAATCGGGAATCGCCGGGGAGTTTCTCAACGGCACGCCCATGGCGCGCGACCCAACCGACAGCACTTACGTGATTTCGATGCTCCTCGCCGAAGGCTGGAACGTGTTCGCGATAAAGTCGGTTGATACCAAGGGGAACATCGGCTACGACACGTTGAATATCTTCCACCTGGCCGCCGCAATCGACATAACCCCTCCGAGCATCACCATTTCGGATCCCGCGCCGCTCAAACACATCGGCGACACCGCGGTGCTGGTGCGCGGCATCGCCACCGACGCGAGCGGTCTCGCGTCGGTGACTATAAACGGCGCGGCGGCCGCCGTCGCGTATCCGGACTTCAGCCTTCTAGTGAAATTGCGTCACGGGCCCGACACGCTGCGCGTCACCGCGGTGGATTCGAGCGCCAACCGGAACGCCGCGTTTGATACGGTGGTGGTCGTGCAGAACTTTCCGCCGAAATTTTCCGCCGGCCAGCTCGACACGCACCTGACCGTCAACACCTCCTACGCCGTTGCGCTGCATGCCGTGGACGCGGACAATGACTCCCTGAAGTTCAAAATTCTCCAGTCGCCCGCCGCCGGCACGACAATGCCTTCGCTCGTTTCAGTCGGATCGACCGCTACGCTGCAGTGCACGCCGACGGCCACGGGCACGGACACGTTCGCGGTGCTGGTGCAGGACGGCTGGGGCGGCAGCGACACCGCGCAATGGCGCATGTTCGTCACCGCGCCGGGCGATTCGGTTCCTATATTTACAAACGATAAGTCGACCGTCCCCGATTCCGTGGTCGCTCTCTCGGCCTACATCGCGACGGTAAAGGCGCAAGACCCCCAGAACAAGCCGCTCACCTATGCGCTGGCAAAGCCGCCCTCCCCCTCGGCCATGTCCATTGATGCCACGGGCCGGATCACGTGGACCCCCCAGGCGGGGGACACGGGTAAATTCCAGGTGCTCGTTTCGGCGAGCAACGGCAGGCAGAGCGCCTCCCTTGGATGGACCGTGACAGTGGTCCCGTACAACTGGCCGCCCGTGCTCGTGAACCCCGGCAACAAATCGGTTGACAAACTCAAACTCCTGCGCTTCACGCTCGTTGCGTCCGACGCGGACGGCGACCCGCTCGACTTCTTCTTCGGGCCGCAGTTCCCGCTCGGCGCGCGCCTCGACAGCGCCGTGTTCTCCTGGACGCCCTCCTACTGGGACGCGGGGCAGCACGCGGTGTCGTTCGTGGTGCGCGAGCGCAACCGCGCGGTGCCGCTTTCCGATACGCAAAACATCGTGATCACGGTGAACAATGTCAACGTGGCGCCCGTGCTCGTCAACCCCGGCGCCAAATCGGCCGTGGTGAACCAGAACCTTTCATTTGCGCTCGCCGCATCGGACATGGACGTCGGCCAGACGCTCACCTACTCGATGGCGGGAGCGCCGGCCGGCGCATCGCTTTCGGGAAATCAGTTCAGCTGGACCCCCGCTTATTCACAAATAGGACAATACACCGTGATGTTTTACGTGAAGGACAACGGCGCGCCCGTGCTCGGCGATTCGGCCGCCGTCGCCATAACGGTCCTCAAGGCCAACGTCGCGCCGGTGCTCGCAGACCCGGGGAACAAAACGGTCAACGAAAACCAGCCTGTCGCATTCAACCTCTCCGCGTCCGACGTCAACGGCGACAGCATACGGTTTTCCGCCGAAGCCCTGCCGCCGGGCGCGACGCTTTCCGGCGCGCATTTCAACTGGACCCCGTCCTACACGCAGTCCGGCGTCTATGTGGTGAAATTTTACGCGACGGACAACGGCACGCCGCCGCTTGCGGATTCGCAGAGCATCACCATCACCGTCAACAACGTCAACGCGCCTCCCGTGCTTGCGAACCCGGGAAACAAATCGGTTTCGGCAGGCAAGACCCTCGCGTTCACTCTGTCGGCCACCGACGTCGACAACAACAGCCTTTCCTATTCGATGCAGAACGCTCCGACCGGCGCGGCCCTCGCCGGCAACCAGTTCTCCTGGACGCCGGTGTACGCGCAAATCGGACAATATCAGATATTATTTATTGTAAAGGACAACGGTTCTCCGCCGGCCGCCGATTCCGCACTGGTCACCGTGACCGTGAATAAAATCAACATCGCGCCCGTTCTTGCGTCACCGGGCAACCGCTCCGTTAATGAGGGCCAGCTTCTGCAATTCACCCTGTCGGCGACCGACGTCAACGGCGACAGCCTGACGTTTTCCACGGCCGGCGCCCCGGCCGGCGCCGTGCTCGCGGGCGGGCAGTTCTCGTGGACCCCGTCCTACACCGCGGCAGGTGTCTACGACGTGAAATTCCGCGTCACCGACAACGGCACCCCGCCCATGAGCGATTCGCAAACCATTTCGATAACGGTGAACGATGTCAATGTGCCTCCGGTGCTGGCGAATCCCGGCAACCAAACCGTGAACGAGAACCGCCTACTCGGCTTCTCCCTTTCCGCGACGGATATCGACGGTGACCAAATAAGCTTTTTTGTCAAGAACCCGCCGTCGGGGGCCTCCCTCACGGGCCCGCAGTTCACCTGGGTCCCCGCCTATGGCCAGGCGGGAACCTATTCGGTGATGTTTTACGCACGCGACAACGGCGTCCCGCAGATGAGCGATTCACAGGTGGTCTCGATCACGGTGGTCCATGTGAACGTCGCGCCGGTGCTTGCCCCGATCGGCAACAAGCTCGCGGCCGAAACCAAGCCCCTGCAATTCGTTCTGTCGGCCACCGATTCCAACCAGGACGTCATCTCCTATTCCATGCGCAACGCCCCCGCGGGAGCGTCCCTCGCGGCGAACCAGTTTTCGTGGACCCCGGCCTACGGCCAGGCGGGAACCTACGCCGTCGCCTTTTTCGCATCCGACAACGAGGTCCCGCCGTTGAGTGACTCGCAGACCATCACCATCACCGTGAGCGCGACGCTGCCCGCCGCGCCCCTGGCGCCCAGCGCCACGCCGCAGTCCGCCACGGCGGTCTCGGTGAGCTGGCCCGCCGCCGCGGGCGCCCTCACGTACAACATTTATTATGCGGCCGGCGCAACGGTGACCAAGACCGCCGGAACAAAAATCGCCGGCGCCGCCTCGCCGGCCACCGTGGTCGGGCTGACCACCGGAACGCAATATGCGTTTGCGGTGAGCTCCCAGAACAGCGCCGGCGAATCCGGGCTCTCACCCGTCCAGACGGCAACGCCGATGCCCCCCATCCCGAATGCTCCGGTGATCCAGAGCGCGGCCGCGGGCAACGGCACCGTGACGGTGAGCTGGGCCGCGGTGACCGGCGCAACATCATATATTTTGTACTACGCCGCGGGCGGCACGGTTGACAAAACGACACTCACCAAGGTCACCGGCGCGGTTTCGCCCCAGGCGGCGGCCGGCCTTATAAACGGGACGCAGTATGCGTTCGCCGTGAGCGCGGTGAACATTTCAGGCGAGTCGCCGCTCTCGCCCGTGCAGACCGCCACGCCGCAGCAGCCCGTACCGGGCGCCCCGCTCATCTCAAACCTGCTTGCCGGCGACGGGAGCGTCACCGTGAGCTTCAGCAGCGTTTCGGGTTCCACCTCTTACAACATTTATTACCAGGCGGGGAACACGGTGTCCAAGGCGGCCGGCGTGAAGGTGGCCGGCGTGGTCTCGCCCGCCCTGGTCTCCGGATTGACAAACGGCACACAGTATGCGTTTGCCGTGTCGGCCCAGAACGTTTCGGGCGAGTCCGACCTGAGCCCGGTGCAGACCGCCACGCCCCAGCCAGCGGTTCCCGCGGCTCCGGCGATCACCGGCATCGCAGCCGGCGACGGCGCCGTCACCGTGACATTCGGCCCCTCCGCTCGCGCAACATCGTACAATGTGTATTACCAGGCGGGAAGCTCAATTGTCAAGGGGACCGCCGCCGTGCTCACCGGCGCGGTTACGCCGGCGACGGTAAGCGGGCTTGCCAACGGGACACAATATGCGTTTGCCGTGAGCGCGGTGAACGTTTCCGGCGAATCGCCCCTGAGCCAGGTGCAGACCGCGACCCCGCAGCCCGCAGTACCCGCGGCGCCGGCCATCACCGCCGTTGCGCCCGGCAATGCGTCGGCGACGGTTGCGTTCGGCTCCTCTGCGCGGGCGACATCGTATAACCTTTACTACCAACCAGGGCTCTCAGTTGTCAAGGGATCAGCCTCGGTGATCACCGGCGCAACTTCCCCGCAGGCGGTGGGCGGGCTGACCAATGGGACCCAATACGCCTTTGCCGTGGCCGCGGTGAACATTTCGGGAGAATCCCCCCTTTCCGCGGTGCAAACCGCCACGCCCTTGCCTCCCCTGCCTGCCGCGCCCGCGATAACGAGCGCCATCCCGGGAAATGCGAGCGTGACGGTAGGATGGAATTCCGTGTCGGGCGCCACGTCGTACAATCTGTATTTCCAGGCGGGCGATTCGGTGGTCAAGACGTCTGCTACCCAGATTCCGGGTGCATCGTCACCCCGGACCGTTGCCGGCCTCGCCAATGGAACGAAATACGCGTTTGCGGTGACCGCGGTGAATATCGCGGGTGAATCTCCCCTGAGCGCGCCTCTTGCCGCGACGCCGCTTCCCGCGGTGCCGCCGGCGCCGGCCATCACGGGCGCGCTGGCCGGCAACACGAGCGTGAGCGTGGCATGGTCGGCCGCCTCCGGCGCCACGTCGTATAACCTGTATTACCAGGCGGGAAGCTCAATTGTCAAGGGGACGGCCGCGGTGATCGCCGGCGCGGCATCGCCGCAGGCCGTGACGGGCCTTGCCAACGGCACGCAGTACGCGTTCGCCGTGACGGGCGTAAACATCGCCGGCGAATCGCCCCTGAGCGCGGTGCAGACCGCGACCCCCATGCCGCCCACGCCGGGTGCGCCGCTCATCTCCTCCGTGCTCGCGGGAAACGCAACGGTCACCCTGACGTGGGCCGCGGTTCCGGGGGCCACCTCGTACAACGTGTACTACGAACCGGGAAATTCGGTGGCCATCGGCGCGGCATCGGTCGTCACCGGCGGGGCGTCCCCGCAGATTGTTTCCGGTCTTGTCAACGCGGTGCAGTACGCGTTCGCCGTGACCGCGGTCAACGCATCGGGAGAATCCCCCCTGAGCGCGGTGCAGACCGCGACACCCATGCCGCCCGTTCCGGCCGCGCCGGTCATCAGCGGGGCGACGCCGGGTGATGCAAGCGTTTCGGTGGGATGGGTCCCGGTGTCGGGAGCAACGTCATACAATATTTATTACCAGACGGGGAATACCGTTGACAAAGGAACAGCAACGGTCATAACGGGGGCGGCTTCCCCGCGGCAGATCACCGGGCTCGCCGATGGGACCCAATACGCGTTCGCCGTGACCGCGGTCAACGCGTCGGGCGAATCGCCCCTGAGCGCGGTGCAGACCGCGACGCCCATGCCGCCGGTTCCCGCCGCGCCCGCCATCGGCGGCGTGACCGCCGGCGACGCAAGCGCGACGGTGACCTGGGCCGCGGCGGCGGGGGCGACTTCGTACAATCTCTATTATCAAGCCGGATCCGCGGTCAGCAGGACGACGGCCTCGGTCATTGCCGGCGCGACCTCGCCCGGGCTTGTTTCCGGTCTTGTCAATGGAACGCAGTATGCGTTTGCCGTGACCGCGGTCAACATGTCGGGCGAATCGCCCCTGAGCGCGGCGCAGACCGCGACGCCGATGCCGCCGGTCCCCGCCGCGCCCGTCATCGGCGGGTTGACGGCGAGCAACGACACCGTGATGGTAAGCTGGAACGCCGTTCCAGGCGCCGCGTCGTACAACCTGTATTATGCTACCGGGAATACGTTTGTCAAGGACTCGGCGACCGTCCTTACGGAAGCGGTTTCACCATTCATTCTGCCGGGACTCATCCCCGCCGTGCAATATTGGTTTACCGTGACCGCGGTGAACCTTGCCGGGGAATCACCGCCAAGTGCTTCAGTCTCGGTGACGCCGTAACGTTTACTTGTGCCTTCCGGGCCCTTCTTGCTAAATTCCGTTTTACAAAATAATAATACTCTGGGCGTTCCGCGGCCTCGCCGCGGCGGCGCTGCGGGCGCGGCGTCTTTTGCCTACTTTTCTTGGCTGCAGAAGAAAAGTGGGTCGGGGTTCGGGGCTGAAGGCCCCGATGATTACAAGTGGTGGAGCTTTTCTTTAGTAAAGAATGTCAGCATCTGAAGCTAAAGGCAGGCAGCTTACAGGGCATTATTGACTTTCGCCGCAATGATAAAATCATTTTTCGACAACCCCTCCACCGAATGGGTATACAGCTCGATGACGACCTTTTTATAATACACGTGCATCGCGGGATGGTGGTTCTCGGCGTCGGCGATCGCGGCGACCTCGTGCGCGAAATCAGCGCCGTCCATGTATGTGCCGAATTTAATCTCCCGTTTGATCTTGTGCGGCGTTTCGCGGACCAGATCCCATCCGGCAACGGATTCGAGATACTCGTCTTCATCCCGGTCGCTCAGCGGAGCGCTTCCGGCTGCAATTGGGGTGCAGTGCTCATTGTTCAGGTTCATGCCGTCTCCTTTAAGGGTTTATTATTCGCAGACGTCAATAATCCTCGTAATGGTTCCATTCGGCGTTTTCGAGCCATTCGTTCGGGTGCCGCTGGAATTCCATCAATTGGTGTATCAGCGTCACATGCGCGTGCTCCTGCTGGATGATGAGCCCGAGCACCAGTTTTTGCTCCTCGTCATCCATGTCGTCTTGCATCGCGCCGTAGAACTTTATGCTTTTCTCCTCGACGCCCAACGCCTTCTTGTAGGCGTCTTCGTGGTCGAGGGCGGGAACGCCCGCCGCATCGAATTGCTGCGACAGGTTCTTGAAGGCCTCCGCGACCTTATCCGGCAGACCGGTGTCCTCCACGGGCGGCGCCGCGCTGTTTTTCTTCCAGGCTTCGAATATTTCGTAATGGCGCTTCTCCTCGGTTTCAAAAAACCTGAAAATGCCCGCGATTTCACGCGGCGCGGCCTTTTCGGCAAGGCCGGCGTACAGGGCCATGCCTTCCTCTTCGATACCCAGGGCAAAATCCAGGATGTCCATGTACGGCATTCCTTTCTACGCGGCCTTTTGCTGTTCCTGCGCGCTCACCACGACCCGGTTCTTCCCGCCGCGTTTCGCCTCGTACAACGCGGTGTCGGCTTTCTGCAGGAGCTTTTGCGACGTCCGGGTGTCGTCGCCGTAGGATGCCACTCCGATGCTGACCGTCAGACTGCTGCCGTCAAACTGGCTGTGCGCGATCCGTTCCCTCAACCGCTCCGCCAGGATTCCGGCTTCGTCTGAATTGGTGAGCGGCATCACCACCGAAAACTCGTCGCCGCCGTAGCGGCAGCAGATGTCCGGCTCCCGCACCTCCTCGCGAATAATTTTTCCCAGCGACACCAGGACGTTGTCCCCCGCCTGGTGGCCCAACCGGTCGTTGATTTCCTTGAAATTGTCGATATCGATCATGAGGAGCGATGCGGGCGTATGATAGCGGGTGAACCGCTTCAGCTCGGCGTCCATTTTCTGGAAGCAGGACGAATGGTTGAACAGGCCGGTGAGGCCGTCATGAACGGAAAGATAGACGAGATTGGAAATATACCCTTCGTCGCTCACCGTGGGGGAAGGGAGTTCCGTGGTAAGGTTCGAAAGGTAGTCGAGCGAGGCGACGGCGATCCGGATGTTCCGTTTCATGATGCTTGACATTTCATATTTGTGCCGCAGGATTTTGTTCCACAGGTCCTCGGCGACGGAAGGGGAAAAAAAACGGTGCGTGACGGCGTACAGGAGGTCGGAAAAAAACTTTTCCTCACGCTTTTTCCGCATTTCCTCCACCACCGCTTTTTCGGGATCGGTGAGCGGCCGGTCGCCCGCCAGTGCGGAAACAAGGTCAAGGGACAAGGGAGTGTAAAACGGCAAGGTTTCCACCCCTTCCTCATCATTTCTTTCGCGGCTCGTTTCTTTATCCACAGGTGCGTTCTCAAGAACCATGGTGATCGGGCATGCGCTGTCCGGCATGGCGGCTTTACGATTGGAAAAACCCCCGCCATTCCGGATGCAGTTCGTCAATGTCAATGTCTTTTGCGCCACGGGCGTTCTTTTCCTCAATATCGGGATAGAACAAGCAGAATATCTTGATTGCCGCCGCTTCGTCGGGCTCCAGGTACGCGGCAAGTTTCTGCCCAAGCTTTTCGAGAATCCAGTTTTTGTCGGCCCTGCTGAATTCGGGACACAAAATGCCGATAAGCTTATCGCGCATGTACCAGCCCTTCAGGTCGATTTCCCGGGTGGAGGAATTTACCGCCAGGGCAAGGTTCTGAAAAAGAATGTCGTTTGCTTCCCGCCGTTTTTCAACCAGCCGGCCCACGTCAAGCATGATGAGCATGAAGGGCCGGCCGAAACGTTCGGTCCGTTTGCGCTCGTGAATCAGCATTTTTTGGAAATAGTCTTCGGAGAGCAAGGCATCGTTCTCGATCACCGGTGTCCCAGTTTGGTTCATAATTTTTTCCCCCGATTCTTATTGCGCCCTCTCCGGCCCCTTCGTTATCGAAACGGGTCGATGGTAACAGTCAACTATAATAAGCAAGCAACGTGCCTTGTCCCGCGTATTTCTTTATGACTAGTTGCTTTTCAACCGGTGCTTTTACCCGGATTGCTTTCCACGGACACTTTCCCGTAAGAATACCATTTTTGATAATCTCTTTTGCAAAAACAGGAATATCCGATTGTACCATTGACATTTTCCCCTGTTAATAAATAAATGCAAATCCCTTTTCCCAGGTTGGAACAGGAATTGCGAAAGGTTAATGAGTAAGAAAACCAAAGCACACCGTCAACAGGGAGGAATTTATGAAAGCTTTTCAACAAAGGTTCGTCCTGCTGTTTCTGGCCGCCTTTGTTAGCATTGCCGCAGCGCACTCCATGGAGAACGATTCGATGGAGATGAAAATGATGAAGCCGACCCACCAGTTCGGCTACATCAGCCCCGGGTTCTCCTGGATTGACTTCGGGCAATTGAACAATTTCCTAAAATCCTCAGGCTTTTCGGCCTTTCCCGAACAGGCATGGACGCTTTCACTCGGCGGGTATAAAGACTATCGCCGGCTGGTCATGGAAAGCGCGATCATGTTCAGGATTTGGGGAGACAATGTAAACGGGCCGGTCCGCGTGACATTGTGCGCCGGCGAAATAGTGTGGAACATGGGGTTCAATTCACTCCCTCCCGAATGGCCCGTCAGCCTGTACCCGTATCTCGGCCTGGGCGTGGGCGGCAATTCAATTTACTTCAGGGACAATTCAAAAACGCTGGCATCGCTGCTTGCTTCCACCGAACCGAATTCATTCATCGGGCAACTGACGCCGCTTCTCAATCTCGGACTCGGCAGCAATTACGTGCTCGCATCAAAGGACGGGGACAAGGGGCTGGCCATAGGACTCAGGATCGGGTATTTGTTCGATCTGTACATAAACAAAAGCTGGTATTCCGATGGGATCCGTGTGTCCGACATGCCTTCGATCCTGCAGAACGGCGCCTATATCCGACTGGTTCTCGGAGGCTGGGGCGGGCACCACAAGCATATGCACATGCACGAGTGACCGCATAGTAAATCGGGACGGACGGCTTTACACGCGCCGAGCCGGCGGCGCGACTCATCAAAACCCGAACATGCACACATTTGAGCGGAGGGCGTTATGATCATAAAGTTTGCAAGCCTGTACGTGAAAAATCAGGATGAAGCGCTGCAGTATTACACGACGGTCCTGGGTTTCATGAAGAAGGGTGATGTCACGCAGGGGGAATACCGGTGGCTGACGGTGAGTTCACCCGAAGGCGTTGACGGAGCGGAATTGGTCCTTGAAGCTGCCGCATCCCCGCAGGCCCAAACGTACCAGAAGGCCATGTACGGGGCGGGCATGCCGGTCTTGATGCTGGTCACAAAGGATTTTGACGCCGAGTACGGCCGCCTCAAGAAGCTGGGCGTCGCCTTCCGGGGCGAGCCTTTTTCCATGGGCCGAATCAAGTCTGTGCTTTTTGACGACACGTGCGGCAATCTTGTCAACCTGGCCCAGCCCGCGGGTTGACGCGGCGCTTTTCCCCCCTCGCGACAACCTTTTCTTGATATTCCCGACAAAGGGAATTCCAATGAACGCGAAAAAAATAAAGACGGCGCCGCACATTTGCCGTTATTCCAGCGACGATGACGACACGTTAATCATTGAGATAGCGCTTCCCGGGGTAAAAAGGAAGGACATCGAGCTCAGGCTCAACGAAAACAGCATGTATGTATCCGCGCCTATGGGCGACATCCACTATGTAACGTCCGAGTCCTTGTGCTGTCCCATTGTTCCCGGCAAGGCGCACGCGCGGTTGAAAAACGGGTTGCTGAAAATAGAGGCACCCTATCGGGACACCGTGAAAGGGGCGATGAGGATCACGATCTCCTGAACCGGCGCCCCGTGTAACGCGGCTTTTTTCATTTCGCAAGCCTTATCGCCCTGACCAATTCCGTTTCTCCGCAGGTCAATCGTACAAAGTAAATGCCGGCGGGAAAAAAGCGCGCATCGAGCGGTACGGAATGCATTCCCGCCTCTTGACGCCGGAAAACGGCAAGGGACATACTGTTCCCCAGCAGATCAAAAACCTCAACCCTTACCGGTCCGGCTTGGGGAACGCCGTACGTTATTGAGGGCATTCTTGGGTTGCCCGTGTTCACAAGCAGAAAAACGCCGTTTTGCAACGAGCGGCCGTTTTGCCCTAAATTCTTCACACCCGATCCGTTCGCCGTAAACGAGCCGGTCATGCCGATGCTGAAATGGACGTCGCACTGGTAATGGTACGTCCCGGCCACTTTTATCACGTATTGGAAGGACGTTCCGCCGCCGTTATGCCAGCTCTGCGCGCCCGTGGGAATGGTGGTCGAGCTCAACGGGTGCACGCTGAAATCGCCGATCCATTGGACCGTGTCGCCCACTGTTGCGGTGAAATTACTCGGTGAATAGACGAACCCCAAATTTCCCCCGAATTGGACCACCTGTATTGCGGCCCATCCGGTCCCGGCAGCCAGAATTAAAAGGGCGGCCGCCCCATATATTTTGCGAAGACAATTTCCATTATTGCGCCGCATCGCTACCTCCTCACTTTACCCCATGGTCCTTGGAATTCTTAAAGAAATTTTCGCAAAAGGAATGCCATGGAATTTCTTTCTAAAAACACGCAAAAAGACCAGGTCAAGAGGCTAACAGAACAAAAACCGTTTTTAAAGCGACTTTACTTCATCCGGTTTTTTTGCAAATCAGGAATTTTTTTTCAGAAATGCGAATAAGTCTTTTAAGCAAAAAGCCCCCATTATCCGCCGTTCTGTGAAATAATTGGCATGCTGTTCGCATTAAATAAACGTCTTATCCGCCAGAAAAAACAATCTCTCAAGGAGCGCAACCATGAACATGAATATTCCTGATCCGGAAAAAAGCGACCTTTACCGTTTCCCCTGGTCGCTCAACGACAATCCGCAGGGATGGGTGGAGATCACCGACATCTGCAACCTGCACTGCCGGGGCTGCTACCGCCAGCGGCTCGAGGGCCACAAGCCGCTGGAAAAAATAAAGGAAGAAATATTATTCCTCAAGAAGTGGCGCAATTGCGACAACATCTCGCTTGCCGGCGGCGAGCCCGTGCTGCATCCCGACATCGTGGAGATCGTGCGGTTCATTGCGCGCCAGGGCCTCAAACCCTTCATGCTCGGCAACGGCGTCGCATTGACAAGGGAGATCTGCGTCGACCTTAAAAAGGCGGGGCTCGTGGGACTCGGCCTGCACGTCGACATGGGCCAGGACAGGCCGGGGTGGGAGGGAAAAAACGAGCTTGAGCTGTGCGCCCTGCGGGAGCGGCTCGCCGACATGATTTTCGGCGTGGGCGGCATTTCCTGCAATTTCAACATCACGGTGTACCGGGAAAACTTCAAGGACGTTCCGTATCTTGTCAAATGGGCAATAAAGAACAGCCACAAGGTGCAGGGGTTCACATTCATGTGCTACCGCGCCGCGATCGTGGAGCCGGGACGTAATTACATGGTCGACGGAAAACACGTCCAGCTCGAAGAAGGGTCGCTGGGATACGCCACCGAGGCCGAGAGCGCAAAAGACATCAGCCTCAGGTCAACCGACATCCACCGCGCCATCAGGGAAAACATCCCCGAATACATGCCGTCGGCATACCTGGGCGGCACCAAGGACCATTCTTCGTTCAAATGGCTCGACGGCATCCTGCTGTGCAGCGGCGGCAAGGCCGTGGGCTCGATGGGCAAGAAGACCATGGAGCTGGCCCAGGCCGCGCACCACGCGTGGCTCGGCACCTACCTTATTTACATGCGGAAAAAGTCTGCCGGTAAAAAAGTCTTCCTTATGTCTCCGTTCGACCGGCAGGTGCGCGACGCGCTGGTGAAATTCATGGCCAACCCGCTCAACCTGTTTCGGCCGCTGCGCACGGTGGGGATCGGCATCGTGCAGGCGCCCGACGCGCTGGCCCACGGCGACATTGACATGTGCGAGAGCTGCCCTGACATCACCTATTTCAACGGCAGGCTCGTCAACTCCTGCCGGCTCGACGAATACCGGAAGTTCGGCGGCAGCCTGTCGCTGAGCGCGGGCGGGCAAGTTCCGCTGGAGGAAGTCGAAGAAGCGCCGGTGACCGTGGGGATGTAATCCAGCGACGAAGCCGGTTGACTTATAATAAGATAAGTTGGGCGTTCTCCTCGCCTTCGGCTCGGGCTGCCAAGGCCCGATGGCGATGGAATTCTGTTGTGTCAATTATCCTTCATGGCGCCGATCGGGCATTTGTTTCTAAAGATAACCTCACCCCGGCCTTTCGGCCCGCCCCTCTCCCACAAGGAGAGGGGAAAACAACCCGGGTCCCTGCATACCACGAGACTCCGGCGCCAAAGAGGGCGCGCGCCCCGGATCACCGGCACACTCCTTATTGTATTATTGTTTACAATTGGGAGTGTGCCGGAAGCCGGGGGCCGGGGGAGACGACCCTTGTGACCCTTGGAAATCCCTGACGAGGGAGAAGTACCCGAAGGGGCGTACCTCTCCCCCGATGGTAACTGATTCGAAACGTGCTTTATTTTGTCTTTTTCTCCGTCATCACCTTTTCCGTTATTTTTGTCGCCATTTTCTTGTCGCTCTCCATTTTCCACGTCACGGTCACGTGCGAATCGGTTGCAAGGTCGCCGATCGCAATGGTGGATTTGCCTTTTTTGATCATGGCGTCCGGCGCCACCTCGAGGGTGTCTTCGGCCTTTTTGGTTTTCACCACGATCGTGTTGGCCACCAGGTCCACCGAAACCAGCTTTCCCGTCAGCGTCTTCGCATCAGACTTCATTTTGGTTTTTCCCTCGGCCTTGGAGCTGTCCATCTGCGCAAACAAGAGCCCCGCGCATGCAATGACGAACACTGCTATTCTCGCGATTTTCATGATACAATCCTTTCATTTGGTTTCACGTTGGTTGGAACATCAGGTACGGCGCGCCGGTCATCAGATTATTAATTTCTTGTCCATGGTGCGCGCCATGTCCTCCTGCTCCTGTTTGGAAAGATTTTTAATTATTTCGGGGTGAGCCCTTGATACATGGGCGAACAGCGCGTCCTTGATCTCTTCGTTCTTTTCGCTCAGCACCTCAAAGGAACACTTTTCCACCCCCATTTCCCTGCACGAAAGTGATTTCCTCATACCGTCTCCCTTCTGTAAATGATTTGAATTTAAGGTGAATGATTGATGCGGGCACAAGAATTTGCAGCAACATTCGGGCCCGCACCGGAGGCATCATCCGGATTGCCGCATGATGATTTTTTTCTCCATCTTATTATTATTTCCGCAAATAATTGCGGTAAATTTTCGTTTTTGCACATTTCCCTTTTGAAAACCTCGTAAAAAAAGCCGTCCGACCCGCCGTTTTCCTGAACGCGGTGGCACCGTTTTTGCATTTTTAATTCTCACTTTCAACTTTTTAAGCAAAGGCCGTTTATCATTTATCCAAAAAGGAGGAAGTATGGTCGCCCTCATGATCGTCTTGTTCGCATGCGCCGCGGTGCTCGGCATCATCATGGCCGTCAGGCACTTTGCGAACAAAAGCCTGCCGCTCGCGCTCGCGCTGTTTCACGGGCTGTTCGCCGTTGCGGCGGTCGTCACGCTCATCGTGGCGGTGGCAAAGCTCGCCGCGGCGGGAATGCTGGTGGCGGCGCTCACCCTTTTCGTTCTCGCGGCGCTGGGAGGATTCACGCTCTTTTTGGGCTTTTATCTTTCCAAAAAGAGGCTCCCCTCGCCCATCGTGGTGCTGCACGGGCTTCTTGCGGTATGCGGATTCGTGCTGGTGCTCGTCTTTGCGGTGATGCATTAGGCCAAGCACCCTGCTCCATGGGAATGCCGCTGGCAGGCCCGGCCGTATGGATCGCGGGGGCGCTTTTGTGCGCCGGAGCGTCGGGACAGCCGCCATGCGACAAGCACCTTGACCAAGGAGATTCCGCATACGCGCGGTGGGACAACGGTGAGGCGCTGCGTTGGTTTGCGGCGGCCGTCGACCAATGCCCCGCCCGCTACGAGCCGCTCATGAAAATGACGCGGGCGCTCATTGACTTGGGGGAAGATAAAACCGCAGGGGAATCGGCGGGCCTCTACGAAAAAGCCTTGCAGGCCGCGGACACGCTGCAGCGGCGTTTTCCCGATTCCGTGCAATCGTACTTTCTCAAGGCGACGGCCGCGGGCAACCTTGCCCTTTTGCAAAGCGGCGGCCGCAAACTCGCCTTGGGCAGGATCGCGGAGCAAAACGCCAAGCGGTCGATTGAACTGTCGCCCTCCTTCGCTCCCGCGTATATCGTGTTGGGTTCCTTTTACCGGGAGGTCGCCGCCGCCGGCGTGTGGGAAAGGATCGTGGCCCGGCTTTTTTGGGGCGGAATGCCCGGCGGGGCCCTTGGGGACGCCGCGAACGCTCTCCAAAAAGCTTTGGCGCTTTCGCCGTGCAACGTGTACGGCCTTCTCGAACTCGCCCGTACGGAGATCGCCTTGGATAGCGCGGCGACGGCTCGCCGCCTGCTGCAGGAAATGCAAAACTGCCCGCCGGTATGGCACCTTGACAACAGGCTCAAGGATGAAGGCCGCCGGCTGCTGGACAGCCTGCGGCGGTGAAGCCATTCGTGAACTTATCCGCAGAATTCAAATTTTCCTCAATCAGGCCGCCATGCAGTTGCGCTGATCGCCGCATATCCGGGGCCTTCAGCCCCTGGACCCCGACCTACTTTCTGCCATCAGCGACGGAAAGTAGGCAAAGAACGCCGCGCCTGCAGCGCCGCCTGTTCCTTCGGCCGCGCTGCTTGACAAAAACAAAAATGACGGTTTGCTTATATCAAGCGTTAGGCCGGACTGGAGGCCGCGCCGGAGCGCGGTGCTGCCCCGGCCGAAGGCGAGACCGGAAGGAGCGCCGCCGCGGCGAAGCCGCGGAACGCCCAGACCATTATTATTTTGTAAAACAGGAATTAGTAAGCGGCGCTCAGACAAAAAGAGCGGGCTATTGAAACAACCCGCTCCTTCCTTTACCACAGAAACAATTTCGTTCGTCAATGGCTCTACGCCATTGAAGCCTCCGCCTGCCAGTAATCGTGCACCGTGCAGAATTCCACGACGCGGACCTTTGCTCCCGCCGCGTTGGTGTAATAGCTGATGGCGGGATATTGCTTGAGGTTGAGGAAAGCGCGGGTGACGAATTTGTCGTCGATGTACCAATCGATGAACTTGATATGGTGCGCCTCCTCCATGGGGTGAAGATGTTTGCCCACGCGGATGCTTATTTCCTTGCAGGGGACGTCGGCGACCAGGGCCGGTTCTTTTTTCATGGTGATGACCGGATCATGGCTCGGGCCCACGTCGGGGAACTTCTTCATCGCGTCCGTAAACAGCATGTCGTTCTGGGTGAACTTCTCCTTTGGCGCGTGGCACACCGGGCAGTTCTCCGGCGCGGCGCCGAATTCAACATGGCCGCATACGCCGCACACGAAAATGGCGGGCATTTTCATGGCGGGTTCGGTCTTCGCTTCTTTTGCGTCGGTCTTGAACACCGGGCCCGCGGCCATGACCGTCGCGGTTATTGCCGCCGCATTCAGAAATTCCCTGCGGCTCATGCTGTTTCTTTCCAAATCCATACTTCCTCCTTTTTTGGTGATGGTGGATGGATTGACAACGGAATGAATAATTTTGCAATTTTAATGCCAAAAATATAATCTTACCTAGTAAAACACTTAAAAATGGGCGTTCCGCCGCTTCGCGGCGGCGTCCGGGCGGCGCCGCGATACCGCCGAAGCGGAGGGGGATGTTCCGCTGAGGTTGCGTTGCGAAGGGGCGACGCCTCGCGAGTGTCAAGCGAGCGAACTCGCGCGCCCCTTTGCAGGAGGGGGTGTGCCCCCACCAAATTCAAAACTTTATTATGTCGAAATTATTCCAGCCGGAAATAAAACACCGCCCCCTTGTCATTTTCGCCCTTGGCCCACACCGAGCCGCCGTGCTTTACCGCGATCCTCTTTACAATGGCAAGGCCGATGCCGGTCCCCTTGAATTCGTGTTCCTTGTGAAGCCGCACAAAGGGCTCGAATATTTTATCGGCATAGGCCATGTCGAAACCGGTGCCGTTGTCGCTGACGGAAAAGATCCGGCCGCCGCCGTCGGCGTGCTCCGAGAACTCGATGACCGCTTCGTCCCGGTGGGACGTGAATTTCCACGCATTGCGCATAAGGTTTTCCACGAGGATGCGGGTGAGGCCCGGGTCGGCCTGCACCGGCATGCGGGACGGGCAATTGAACCGGACCTTCCGGTTGGGCGCCTCCTTTTTCAATTCGTTGAAAAACGATCGCGCCAGCGCGGCGACATCAACGGCGTCGCGGTGCACCTCCTGCCGGGTCACGCGCGAAAGCTCGAGAAGGTCCGAAATGATTTCGGCCATCCGCTTGCTCGATTGCTCGATGTGGCCGACGGTGGTGCCGAAATCCTTGTCGAGCTTCTGCTGGTAGTCCTTCAATATCTCTATGCAGCCGACCATCGAATGCAGCGGGTTGCGCAGGTCGTGCGATACGGAGTAGGCGAACGCCTCGAGCTCCTGGTTTGCGTTTGTCAATTCGGCCGCCTTGGTCCTGAGCCGTTCTTCCATCACCTGACGCTCGGTGATGTCGATGCCGGTGCCCAGCACGAGGGTGACAAAGCCGTGCTCGTCCCGCAGCGCCGAGTTTATCCAGCGAATGAACCGTTTCTCGCCGTCCTTGGTGACCCAGAAGCTTTCCATTTCGGCGTCGGCGCTCACCGAACCGTCCAATATGCCCTTGAAAACCTCCCGCACCTGTTCCGCTTCCTCCTTTACAAGAAGAAAGTCCCACAATACCCTGCCGCGCACCTCGTCGAACCTGTAGCCGGTGGCCTTTTCGCAGGCATGGTTGAATATCTGTATGCGGCCCTCGAAGTCCTGGCCCACAATGAGGCCGCCGGTGGTCTGGATCACCGCGTTGCTCAGGTTGCGCTCGCTGCGCAGGGTCTCGGTGGCCCGGTCGAGGTCGGCGCGGATGCGGGTCGTGATGATGCCGTGCGAAAGGTCGTTCGCCAGCTCCGCGAGGAGCTCGGCCTCATTGTCGGCGAAGCCGTCGGGCTCCTTCGAATAGACGGTGAGGGCGCCCAGCGGCCTTCCCTGCGCCGGCGAAACGATGGGAAACGCGATGGACGACGCGTACCCACGCTGCAGCGCCTGCTCGCGCCAGGGCGCGAACGCCGGGTCGGTGAGCATGTTGCGGCACCGCGTGACTTTACCGGTGCGAATCGCGGCGCCCGTGGGCCCCCTGCCCCGCTCGGTGTCGGCCCAGGTGACGTTGAGGGTTTTAAGGTAGCCCTCCTCGAAGCCCGCGAACGCCGCGGGCGTGACCGTCTTTTCCTCGTCGTCGTTTGCAAACGCGATCCACACCATGGAGTAGCCGCAGTCCTCGACCACGATCCTGCACACTTCGTCGAGATAGGATTTCTCTTCCTTGACATACAGCATGGCCTTGCCGCTCCTGCCGAGCGCCTTGAGCGTGCGGTTGATCCTACGCAGCTCGTCCTCCTGCTTTTTACGCGCCGTGACGTTGCGGAAATAGCCGATAAGACCGTCGCAGGCGCCCGCGGCGTTGAACATCGGTACATAAGTGCCGTCGAAATGTTCCTTGTCTCCATTCTTGGATATCAAGGAAGATTCCACCTTCATCGGTTTGCCCGTCAACAGCACCTCGCGCTTCAGCGACATGAGTTTTTCGGCGTCCGCTTCGGCAAGAAAATCGAAGTCGGTCTTTCCGATCATGTCCTGCTCCGAAAGGCCGAGCTGCGGATTGATGACGAGGGTGTACCTGAGGTCCTTGTCCTGCATGTGAATATGGTCGGGCGTATGGGAGGCGATCACCTTGAAGCGCTCCTCGCTCCGGCGCAGCGCCTCCTCCGCCTCCAGGTGCACCATGGCCGTGGCGACCTGGTCGGTGATCGCCTTCATGAGGGAAAGGTCGTCTTCGGAAAACGTCTCCCGCTCGCGCGTGCCGAACGAGAGCGTGCCGAGCACCGCGCCGCCTTCGCCGAAAATCGGGTGGCACGCATAGGCCAAAACGCCGAACGATTTGACCAGCTCGGTGCGCGGGTCCGGCGTGGAAGGAATATGCTCGGCAACGATGCGGCACCCGTCGCGCGCCGCGCACCCGCACACGGCGGTCCCGAAGTCGAGCCACTCGATTTTTTTGGCCTCGTTCTCCGGGACGCCCGCGCAAGCATTCAAGTGAAGCTTGCCCGCTTGCTTGTCAACAAGGAAGTTGAAGAAGACCTGGCAGCCGAGGTGCTCCATCACCCTGCCGCAGAGGGACTCGACGAGCTTGAGCGGCTTGTCGGTCTGCAGCAGCTCGCCCGCGGTGCGGGAAAGAAGATCGAGGCGCGACGCGTTTTTCGCGAGCGCCAGTTCGGCCTTCTTCCGGTCGGAGATGTCGACGAAGGTGCCGAGCAGTGCGGGGCGTCCGTTGTAGGTGATGGGCTTGTTGGAGGCAAGGCCCCAGAACATGGACCCGTCCTTGCGTTTGAGCCTCACCTCGTAATCCGCGATCGTTCCCGTTTCTTTCAGGGCGGCAACCACCCGCTCCCGCTCCGCCGGGTCCCACCAGATGTCGGGCGATTTTCCGCCCACAAGCTCGCCGGGGGAATACCCGAACGCCTGTTCGTATGAGGGATTGACATACAAGAAAGTCCCTTCCGGGAGGGCCACCACGCCCATGCCCACCGGCGAGGTCTCGGACAGGACCCTGAAGCGCTCCTCGCTTGCGCGCAGCTCCTCCTTGGCCGCCAGGGCGTCCTCCATGAGGTTGAGCGCCGCGACGCGCGATTCGCGAAGCTGCTTCTGCGCGGCCTCCATCTCCTTCTCGTGTTTGCGCACCGTTGCCAGCGATTGCGCGGAGGCCTCGAGATCGGTGAGGTCGGAGATGACGATGCAGGCGCTCTCGGCCCCCCCGACCTCGAGCTTGATTGCCGTGAGCTGCACCGGCACCACGGTCTTGTCGGCCGCGACGAATTCCAGGCGCTTCTGCACCGGGCCTTCCCGCACTTTTGACAAAAGCGAAGCAAGTCCGCCCTTGTGGCTTTCGGCGACAAAGTCCGCGATGGGCCGGCCCAGCGCCGCCTCGGCCGGCGTGCGCATCAGGTCGCAGAACCGCTTGTTGCAGAACTGGATGGCGCCGTCGCGCGAAACGGTGAGCGCGCCCTCGTACATGGTCTCCACCAGAACGCGGTACACGGTCTCGGCGCCGCTCAGCGAAAAGACCTGTGCGCCCGACGCGCCCTCCACGACGATGGCGTCCACCTCGCCGCCGCGTATGGCGGCCAGCGCCTCCTGCGCCTCGCCGAGCTGGCGGCGCAGTTCCTCGTTTTCGCGTTTGAGCCCGTCCCTGTTCATTTTTCCCTTGTGACAAGGTCCATGCCGAAGAGCAGCTTCTCTTCGTCGTGCATGTCGCCTATGAAACGCCGCAGCGGCGTCGGCAGCGTTTTAACCAGCGTGGGCACGGCAACGATCTGCTCGCCCTTGGTGAGTGCCGGCTTCTGGTAGATGTCGATGATCTCAAGCTCGTACCGCGTGGTGAGGTGCTTCTCGCAGAAGTCGGTGACGCGGCGGATGGCCTCGGCTGAGCGCGGCGTCATCCCGGCCACGTACAGGCGCAAAACGTACCTGGCTCGCTTGAGTTTCCTGGCCTTTGCGATGATGGCCTTTGTTTCCCTGTTGGTCCTAACGGGCATGGGTCTCCTTTGTTGGTGGTTTCATGGAGCGATGCGTTCACGGATGTCCAGCCCTACCAGCACCCGTTGGGTATTGGAAAGATCGCCGATGATTTTCTTGAGCGGCTGCGGCAATTTGCGCACCAGCGTGGGCACCGCCACGATCTGGTCTCCGCGCGCCAGCGTCGGGTTTTTGAGCAGGTCGATGATCTCGATGCGGTACCGGCCGGCAAGGTGCTCCTCGCAGATGCGCCGCAGGTTCTCAAACGCCCTTGTTGCGCGCGGCGTTTTGCCCGCGATATAGAGACGCAGCTCCCATTCCTTTGCAGCGGTGCGCCTGGCGTCGGTGGGGGTCATTGGTTGCCGTCCTTTCTTTTTGAAACCGGTTTCTTTCAATCGGCACGGCGCGCGCGCGTCAGCGCGGCCCGATCGCCGTTCAGGGCCTTGAGCCGCGCGCCCTCCTCGGCACCTTCATGGTCGCGCCGCGACACGACGGCGGCAAGCTGCGCCTGCAATGAGGCGATCTGCGCCCGCAGCACGGCGCCCTGCTGCGCAAGCTCGCGGCCGCGGCTTTCGGCATTGCGCCGCGCGGCCGCGCCGGCGGCCTTGTCGCGCGCCTCCTGGTTGATCCGCTCGGTGCCGGTGTAAACCGCGCCGGGGCCCGCGTACACGTCCACAAGCCCGATGCCTCGGTCGCTGAGCACGAACTCGCGCATCTGGTTGGAATGGCCCATGCCGCGGCTCTTGAGAACGTAGAGCAGGCGGTTGCGCTCGCTCGCCGATTCCACCATCCGCAGCAGTATCCATGTGTCCATGAGCGAGCTGATGCCCACCGTGGTCGTCTCGAAACTGCCGTTGCCGGTGAGCGCAGTGAACAGCGTGGTCACGCCGCGGTTCTTGAGAAAGTCGATCATGCGCGTGAGCATCGCCTTGATCTCCTGGTCGGTTCCGATCGCCTCGAGGTTGCTCACCGGGTCGATCACGATCGCGGAAGGCGAGAAGTCTTCGACCATGCCGTGGAGTTTCACCAGATGGGTCTCCAGGCCGTACAGCGTGGGCCGCACCGTGTGGAACAAAAGCTTCCCGGAGCGCACGTGCCGGCCCAGGTCTATGCCGATGGATGCCATGTTGCGGATGAGCTGTTCGGGGGACTCCTCGGTGGAGCAATACAGGAAGCGCTCGCCGCGGGCGCACACGCTGTCGGCAAACGACGCCGCGATGCTGCTCTTGCCGCAGCCGGCCGTTCCCGACACCATGATGCTGCTTCCCTTGAAGAAGCCCTTGCCGCCGAGCATGGCGTCGAGCCTCGCGATGCCGGTCGAAACGCGGCGCGTGCTCACCGGGTAGCTCAGCCCGAGCGAGCTGATGGGCAAAACGCTCAGGCCGTGCCGCTCGATGAGCGTGGGGTATTCGTTGGCGCTGTGGGCCGAGCCGCGGTACTTGATGATCCGCAGCCGGCGCGTGGCGATCTGGTTGGCCACCCGTTGGTCGAGCAAGATCACGCAGTCGCTGACGTACTCCTCGAGGCCGTGCCTTGTCAGATTGGAGCCGCGGCCCTGCTCCGCGGTGATCACGGCCGAAACGCCGCGCTTCTTGAGCCACTCGAACAGCCTCCGCAGCTCGGCGCGCAGGATCGCCTCGTTGGGCAGCCCGGCAAAAAGCGCCTCGAGCGAATCGAGCGCCACGCGCTTGGCGGCCACGCCGTCGATGGCGCTGGCCAGCCGCACGAACAGCCCCTCAAGGTCGTACTCGCCGGTCTCCTCGATCTCGCTGCGCTCGATGCGCACGTAGTCGAGCGCGAGCTTTTTTTGTTTCACCAGGGCCGGCAGGTCGAAGCCCAGCGAGGCGACGTTGGCGGCGAGATCGGCGGTGGTCTCCTCGAAGGCGAAGAACACGCCCGGCTCGCCGAACTGGCGCGCGCCGCGCACGATGAATTCCATTGCCAGAAGCGTTTTGCCCGACCCGGCCCCGCCGCAGACAAGCGTGGGCCGCCCCTTGGGCAGCCCGCCGCCGGTGATTTCATCAAGCCCGCGTATGCCGGTGGGGCACTTTTGAATGCCCTTGACCGATGATGATTCTCGAGGAAGGCTCATAGGTTCCTTTCTGTTTTTGAAACGCCCGCCGACCGTACCGGGCGGCGTGACCCGTGACCCATAATCAAAATAAACGCTCTGTTCCATTGAATCAAAGGGCGCCGCCACCTTTTTTTTCAGGTTCGGCGAAGTCGGTTTTGTACCGCCCGCCCTCCCCCAGCCGCTCGCGGAGCCCGTTGATCTCCCTCTTCAGCTCCACCATGCGTAGCTCCCTGCCGACCATGGCCTTGTTGAAGCGGCCGAGATCCTCGTTGGATTTGCGCAGCGCGTCCTCGGCGCGCTTGCGCTCGGTGATGTCGCGGACCGCCACCACGCGCGCCTCCCTCCCTTTCCAGGAAAGCTGCCGCGCCATGACTTCCACGGGAATCCGCCTTCCGTCGCTGTGGACCAGCTCGATCTCGTAAGGATTCATATAATCGCCGCGGACGTTTTCTATCACCGTGTCGTGATATTTCGGATCGACAAAATTCAAAATCGGCTTCCCGATGTGTTCGGCCACGTTGTGTCCCAGCATGTCGCCCAGGCGCCGGTTCGCGTCGAGGATGGCGCCGTTCGCATGTATCAACAGCCCTTCAAAGGAACTCTCGGCGAGCTGGCGGAACCGCTCTTCGCTCTCGTGCAGCGCCTGCTCGGCCTGCTTGCGCTCGGTGATGTCGTAGGCGACCACGAGGGCGGTGCCCGGCTCCGGAAGGAGCGAGACGTTGAGGAGCCCGAAGATAAAACTGCCGTCTTTTCTCCGCACCCGGTATTCCACCAATTCGTCGATCTGCTGCCCGGCAAGCTGCCGTTTGATGCGGTCGGCAAAGCGCGCATTGCTTTCGTCGTCGAGCAGCGCGGCCGGGCTCATGGCGAGCAATTCCTCGCGGGTGTAGCCCAGAATCTTGCACATCACGTCGTTGACGCTCAAAAACGACGGGACGCGGTAGTCTATTTCGTAAATGCCCGTGGGCGCGTACTTGACAAGCGCGTTTGCCTTCGCCTCGCTCTCGCGCAGCTCCTCCTGCGCGCCGGCCCGCTCGATGATGTCGGCGGCCTGCCGCGCCAGAAGGTCGAGCAGCCGCAGGCTCCGGTCGTCGGGTGCGTGCGGCTTCTTGTAATGCGTCGAGAACATGCCGAGCGGCTCGCCGGAGCGGCTGAGCAGCGGCGTGGACTGCACCGCGGCCACGCCCGCTTTACGGTGGATGTCGAGGCCGGGAGTGCCTTTGAAGATGGGGCTTTGCTCCACGTTTTCCACGACCACCCGCGCGCCCCGCTTGAGCGCGGCGCCGCAGGCCCCTTGCCCCTCGCCCGCGCTTTCCCAGTAGTCAAGCCACCATTGCGGAAAATTGCGGCTGGCCGCGATCCTGAGGGTGCCGGTCTTTTTGTCGAGCAACTGGATGTTGCCGAAGTCGGCGCCCGAAATCGCGATGGCCGCGTCGACGATCTCGATGAGGATCGGCCGGAGGTTCCCCTCATGGACGAACATCGAGCCGAGCTTCTGCAGCCTGGTCATTGCGTCAAGGTCGGCCGCGACCTGGCTGTGCGCAAGGCGCGTGATCTCGAGGAGCTGCAGCCTCTCCTCCTCCAGGCGCCTGCGCACCGTTATGTCCTGGCCCAGGGCGAGGTTTCCCTTGAGCACGCCGTTTTCGTCCTTGAGCGCCCTGTTCCGCCAGGAAATCCAGACGCGCTCGCCGTTTTTTTTCACGTTCTCGTGGATGTTGTCGGCGAGCCCGTCGGGATCGTTGAGGAGGACGTCCACCATTTCGTCAAGGTCCCTGCCGGTGCCGGTCTCGGTCTGCGGGACGAGGGCCTTGAAGTTCTTTCCCAAAATCTCCTCGGGCGCGTAGCCGAAAAACCTCAGCGCGTAATCGTTGAAAAAGGTTATCGCGCCCGATCTGTCCATTTCGACGATGATGCTGTTTGCGTTTTGCACCAGGTTCCGGTACTGTTCCCTGCTCTGGCGCAGCGCCGCCTCAGCCTTCCGGTGCATGGTGATGTCGCGTATGGTGCTGTCGCGGTACAGCGGGCCGCCCGCATCGTCCTTGACAACCGACATCCTGTTGGAGAGCAGGACAAACGTTCCGTCCTTGGCGCGCTGGCGGTATTCGGCCTCGGCCTCGCCGGTCTCTTCGGATTGCTTCTGCGCCGTGAGGAGGGCCGGCAGGTCTTCGGGGTGGACCATGGCAAAGACGCTCCCTGCGTCCATGGCCATGAAGTCGACGGGCTGGTATCCGGTGAGCGCCTCGACCGAGGGGCTTACATACTCGTACCGGTTCGTTTTGAGGTTGAACCGCGTGATCACGTCGCGGGAATTGTCGAGCACCGAGCGGAACCGCGCCTCGCTCGCGCGCAGCGCCTCTTCGGCGGCCTTGCGCTCGATCGCGTAGTGGACGGCGCGCGCGATGAGCCGCGCGTCGCTCTGGCCCTTCACCAGGTAGTCCTGTGCGCCCATGCGCACCGCGTCAACGCCGGTCTTTTCGTTTTCGAGGCCCGTGAGCACGACCACCGGCATCAAGGGAAAGCCGCTCCTGAACAGCCCCAGGGTCTCCAGGCCGCTCGAGTCGGGCAGGGTGAGGTCGAGCAGCACTGCGTCGGCGGGGTTGTTTAACAAAAATTCCCTCGCCCCCTCCAGCGATATGGTCGTGCTCAAGGCGATGTCGCCGACGCCGTCGGCCGCGAGGCTTTCCGCAAGCAGCCGCGCGTCGCTCTCGCTGTCCTCGACCAGAAGGACTTTTATCCCGCCGTTTTCCATTATTCCTCCGGCGCCGCGGCGGCGGGCAGCGTCACCACCGAGAGCCAGAACTGCTCGATGGACCGCACCACGTCGATGAATTTCGAGAACTCCACGGGCTTGGTGATGTAGCAGTTGGCGTTGAGCTCGTAGGAGCGCAGGATGTCCTTGTCGGAGCGCGAGGTGGTGAGCACGATCACGGGAATGGTCTTGAGCGCGGGGTCGGTCTTGAGCTCGGCAAGCACCTCGCGGCCGTCCTTGCGCGGCAGGTTCAGGTCGAGCATGATGAGGTCGGGCCGCGGGGCGTTTTTATACTCGCCCTGGCGGCGCAAAAACTCCATGGCCTCAACGCCGTCGCTCACCTGGCTGAGATGGTTCAGGACCTTGCCGACCTTGAGCGCCTCCACCGTGAGGGCCGCGTCGCTCGGGCTGTCTTCAACCAGAAGGATCTCGATGAGATGCGCGTTCATGGGCGTTCTTCTCCTTTGTCAGGAATGGAAAAATAAAAGGTCGAGCCGTTTCCCGGCGTCGATTCGACCCAGATCCGGCCGCCGTGGCGCTCGACGATCCTCTTGCAGATCGCGAGGCCGATGCCGGTGCCGGGATAGTGCTTGCGGGTGTGGAGCCTCTGGAATATCATGAATATACGTTCCGCATACTGCGGTTCTATGCCGATGCCGTTGTCGGCCACCGCGAATTTCCACGCGCCGTTGTCCCGCTCCGCGCTCACGCTGATACGCGGCGCCGCCGCACTGTGGAACTTGATGGCATTGCCGATGAGGTTCTGGAACAACTGTGCAAGCTGCGTCTGGTCGGCGTTCACCTGGGGCAGGGAATCCGCGGCGATGCTGGCGCCCGATTCCTGTATGGCCGCCCGAAGGTTGAGGAGCGCGCGGTCAAGCGCCGTTTTCGCGTCGACCTGCACCGGCGCCTTTCCCCTGGTCTCCACGCGGGAATATTCGAGCAGACCGTTGATGAGCGACTGCATGCGGCCCACGCCGTCCACAATGAAATCCATGTATTCTTTTTTCTTCGCGTCAAGGGACGCCTCGAGCTGCTGCTTGAGCAGCTCCACGAACCCGGCAATGGCGCGCAGCGGCTCCTGCAGGTCGTGGCTCGCCGCGTAGGCGAACTGCTCGAGGTCCTGGTTCGACATCTTGAGGTCTTCGGCGATCTTCTCGCGCAGCGACACCTCGCTCTTGAGCCCGGCGTTGGCCTTTTCCAGCTCGACGGTGCGGAGCTTGACAAGCTCCTCAAGGTGCAGCCGGTATTTTCCGAGCTCCGCCTCGGCGGCTTTTTTCGCCGTGATGTCGCGCGCCGCGGCGAACACGCCCTGCACCTCGCCCGCCTCGTTCTTGTACACCGTGGCGTTGTAGAGCACGTCGATGACGGAGCCCGACGAATGCCGCAGGCTGAGCGGATAGTCGCGCACGAAACCGTCGGCAAGCACCTTGCGGTATCCTTCGCTCGCCTTTGACGGATCGGTGAAATAATCGGAGAAATTCGTCCCCACGAGAAGTTCCCGTGAAAGCCCGGTGGCGAGCTCCGTGGCCATGTTGACGTCGGTGACTTTCCCGTCCGGGCTGATGGTGACCAGGGGATCGAGGCTGGCCTCGAGAAGGTTGCGGTTGTACCGTGAAGCGACGCGCAGTTCGTCCGCCAGCCACTTTTGCTCCGTGATGTCGAGGCCCACCTCCATGATGAGCGAGGAACCGTCCACGTCCTTGAACGGGAAATCGTAGATGTCGTAATTGCGCTTGTCCGGGCCGGTCCATTCCCAGTGGTGCGGTTTGCCGGATTTGAGCACCGTGTAGGTTTCGCATGTTTCGCAGGGCTCCTGCCGGCCGAACAGGTACTCGTGGCACTTACGCCCGTGGTGCTCGCCGAAGCGCTCGCGGAAAAATCGGTTGTCGAATGCGACATGGTAGTCGGGCGTGAGCAGTATCACATAGGCCGGGAGCTGGTCGAGCACTTCGCGGAAACGCCGGCGCTCCGCTTCGACAAGCTCAGTGGTCTTCCTGAGCTCCGCCGTCCGCTCCGCCACCCGGGCCTCGAGCTCGCCGTGGGACTTCTTGAGCTCCTCCTCGGCCGCGCGCAGCTTTGTCAGGTCGTGGCAGGTGAGAAAGATCAGGCGCTCGCCGCCGGCGGTGTCCACCATCGTCCCGGAATAGGAGAATATCTTTTCCCAGCCCTGGTCGGGCCGCCGTATGCGCAGCTCGAGGCCGCGCACGGCCTCGCCGCGCTTGATGCGCCGCATTGGCCATTCGTCAAGCTCCAGCATGTGGCCGCCGTCGGGCGTCCATAACTGGAACGTGGCCGGCGTCTTCTCCAGCGGCCCGATGCCCTCGTCGGCGCCCGTGAAGCCGTGCATTTCGCGGGCCGCGGGGTTCCAGTAGATCACCTGCTCGTCCTCGGTGGCGATGATGGCGCCCTCGGCAAAGCTTTCGATGGCCGCGTTCCAGCGCGCCTCGCTGCGCCGCAGCGCCTCCTCGGCCTTCTTGCGCGGGGTAATGTCCTGCACGGAGCCCCTCAGCCGCGTGACCTTTCCGTGCTCGACCGCGGGAACGCAGACGGCCCTCACCCACTTCCGGTTCCTCTTGACGGTGGTCATCTCCGCCTCGAGGTCGTACGGTTTCCCCTTTCCAATGGCCTCGCCGAAGGCCTTCTCCATCAACGTCTTTGAACCGGGTTCGAACCGGCTTATTTCCTCGGTGGAGTTCGGATCATAGCTCCCCCGCTCACGGTCATGAATGGCATAGGTCTCGTCGGTCCACTCCTGCTTCATGGTGGCGGTGTCGAGCTCCCACGCGCCTATCTTTGCGATCTTTCCCATCTCGTCAAGCAGGTCCCGGTTGCTTCGCAGCGCCTCTTCGGCCTTCTTGCGGTCGGTGATGTCGCGGCACAAAGACACGTAGCCGGTGATGTTTCCTGCGGAATCCCTGACAAGTGTCGAATGGACGTCGACGTTCAGTACGCGCCCGTCTTTGGTGCGGTGGGTGGCCTCGTAGGCCGTGCGGCCCTCCCTCCTGATCCGTTCGGCCACTTCCTCCATGGTGCCGCCCGCATACACCGTCTGAAGGATTTCGAACGACTTTTTACCGATGGCCTCCTCGGCGGTCCAGCCGTAAATTTCTTTGGCCGACTCGTTCCAATAATTGATGACATAATCCGCGGACAGGCCGATCACTGCGTCGTGGACGTTTTCGAGCAGGTGCGCCTGAAAGGCAAGGCCTTCTTCGGCTTTACGCCTGAGAAGGTCGGTGCGGTTGACCGAACGCGCCGAAAGCCACAGGAGCCACAAGAAACACACGGTGTAGGTGGCGGCCACGAGCGCGACGCCCACTGCGGAGCTGAACAGTCCCAGGCGCTCCCCGCCGAGCCGCAGCCACCCGATCACGAGCGGGAGCGCAAGGAGCCAGGGCAGCATCCGCCGCGTCATTACCCCGCCCGCACCCTCGCTGGTAAATACATTCATCAGCCACGTTCCGGGACGGATGCAGAACCCCGCGAGGCAGAGGCAAAAAAAAGCAAGGTCGGTGTTGAAGGCGATCCCCAGGCTCATCTGGGTGTACAGGGCGGGAATGTTGAGGACATAGCCGATCATTACCAAATACACCGCGAGAGAAACAAGCATCAGTAAACCGTGGCCGATGCCTTCGGCCCGGGGTCCCGATGCGAGCAGGGCCACGGCGAATCCGTAAAGCACGAAAAGCGCCGAGGTGATCACGGCCATGCGTGCGTCCGGCGCCAGGAACAGGGAGAGGATCGGAGCCCGTCCAAACAGCCATGGGCCGCGCGAAAAAAACTCGACCAGGTAGTCCGCAAGGGTCAAAGAGCCTACCACGCAAATAATTATACCCAGCGCCGTTGTCCAGCGCTCGGCATTCCTGGTCATGGGCTCCCTGCGCAGCAGCATGAGCGCAAAGCCGGCCATGATGAGGCAGAGCGCGGTGATCACCCGCATCGGGGTCCAATACGGGTGGAACGTTTCCAGGATGCGGAGGTTCAGCACGTGTCCGGCAAGGGTGAGGAACGCGATCGCAAAGACGATTATGATCGTGAACAATCCGACGTTCGAAACGGAAAAAATCCTGGTCGTTCGTTGCTGGCTCATGGTTTCCTCAAAGTAAATTCAGTTTTGCAAAATAACATCATATAGTCCCTCAAAATAAACTCTTTTCCCAATCCTTCAAAAGATTTTATCCGCCCCACATACGGAAATGCCCCGGCATTGCGGCGCGCACGCGCACGCTTTCTGCAAGGCCCGCCTTCGCCATCAGGGCCCCCAGTTCCGCAATGGTAAACGCGCGCCTGATTGACAGAAGGCCGTCATAGAGGGTAAACCCCGAGCGGAAAAAGACGGTCGCCGCCAGCCTGAACCCGATGTACGACGGCAGCGAGCGCACCAGGTCGGTGATCAAAAACCCGAACCGGGCCGCCCCGCGCATCGCCGCGATGGCGCCGAGCGCTTGCCTTTCGTCAAGGTGGTGCAGCATGTGGTTCGACAGCGCATAGTCGATGCTCCCCCGTTTGATGCACCCCGCGGCCGCGTCCGCGCACACCACCAGCGAACGGCCTTCGCCGCCCGTGCGGCGCCTGAGGAATCGCGCGGTGCGCCGGTCGGCGTCGAGGTAAACGGCGGTGCAGTCGATGCCGCGGCGCTTGAGCACGGCGACGCACCATTGCAGATGGTCGCCCGCGCCCGCCCCGAAATCGCAGATGCTCACCCGCGTCAGCCGCCGGTCCATGATGTCGGAAACGATGACCCTGTTGAAATCCCTCCTGAACGGCGACAGAAGCCTGTTGATAAGCCGGAAATTGTCGAGCGTGGCGGCCATGGCCTCGTCGCTCACGCCGGGCGCGTCGAGGAGTTCCTGCTCGTAAATCCTGGCGGAAAGATCGGGCAGCCAGGGGATGCGCGGCGGCAGCGGCGCGGCGGCCTCTTTGTTTCCATCAATTGAAGATGAAGACCCACCGCAAAGACGCGAAGGACGCAAAGAAGAATGCGTCGGTTTTCTTAGAAGAAGAATTTCTATCAGTCCGAACATCCTCATTTTCGATTTCGCAACGGTAAAGCCCGCCCTCCGGCACAGCGCGTGAAGCGCGGGTTTGTCCGGATAGGTTGCGAGGCTGTCGGCGATGTACCGGTATACGAACGGCCGTCCGTGCAGAAGCAGTCCCCACAATTCGCCCCAGGTTTTTAAAACGAGGAGCTGGACGGCGGCGGCAAGCGGAAGGCGCGAGCGCGAAAACTCCAGGAACACGGCCGCGCCGCCGGGCTTGACAACACGGAAAACCTCGGCCAGCGCCGCGGGCAAATCGGGCGCGTTGCGCAGCGCGTACCCGCCGCACGCGACGGCCGCCGAGCCGTCCCGCAGGCCGAGCCGGCACATGTCCTGCAGCGTCACCAGCGCGCGGCCGTCGAGCCGTTGCGCGGCGATCCGCGACATGGCGAAGGACAGGTCGGCGGCGACGCAGGGACGCGGGCCGAAGCGCTTTGCCAAAAGCGCGGCGCAATCGCCGCTGCCGCTCGCGACATCGAGCATGGCACCGCCGGGAATGTCGTTTGGGATGAGCGAGACGGCCAGGCGTTTCCAGGCCGCGTCGCGCAGCAGCGAAAGCCCGCGCGTTGCCGCCGCGTATTTCGGCGCGACGATCCTGAACAGAAAACGGTTGTAGGCGCGCTTTACCTGGGGCGATGCAAGAAACGTGGGCGCCATGTCACGATCCCCTCAGCAGGCACGCGTGCATGGAGAGCCCTGCGCCGTAGGCGGCCATCACGCAATGCTGCCCGCAGTGGATGCCGTTTTGCAGCAGCCGCTCGAGCACGAAGAGCGCGGTGGGCGACGACATGTTGCCGAAGTCGCGCAGCACGCCCTCCGACGCGGCCCGCTGCCGCGGGGTGAGGCAGAGCGCCTGCTCAAGCCCCGACAGGATCTTGTCGCCGCCCGGATGCAGGGCCCAGTGGTCGATATTTTCTTTTGTCAAGCCATTGTCGGCGAGGAACCGCTCGATGAAGGGCGGCACCGCGGTGATGATGAGGCGCGGCACCTTGGGCGTGAGCCGGTTGTGCAGCGCGCCGTTTTTGTGCACGTAGCGAACCTCGTCCCGGTATTCGGGCGCGTAGGCGCCGTCGATGGCCACGATGCCGAGCCGTGAGGGCGCCTCCTGCACCACGGCGGCCGCGGCCCCGTCGCCGAATATCGCGTTGCTCACCAGAAGCGACGGGTCGTCGCCCATCTGGTACGTCGCGGAGCATATCTCCACGGCGATGCAGAGGGAAATGCCGCCGTAGCGCTTCACCAGCGAATCGCCCATCTGCAGGTTCGGCAGCGCGCCGCCGCACCCGGAGCCGACAAGATCGAAGGCCCTCACGTCGGGAGCGAGTCCCATTTCCCTGATCAAATAGGTTGAAATTCCCGGGCATAGGTATCCGGTGCAGGTGTTCACGATGAGCGACGACACGCTTTTCGGCTCTATGCCCGCCGTGTCAAGGGCCTTGAGGCCGGCCTCCGCCGCGAGCCGCACCGACCAGCGCGTAAACCGGCTGATGCGGTCGTCGGGGGACTCCGTTTTCAACAGCGGCATCTGGTCGATCTCTTCAACCGCAATATATCTTGTTTTGATTGACGGGTGGCACAGGAATTGCGTAAGCAATCCAAGGCTCCGCTCCTGCAGCACCGCCGCGTAATGTTCGTTCGCGAGCGCGAGCGCACGCTCCTGCGACAGGGGGCACGGCGGGGTCGCCGTGCCGACGGCGGCGACGAAGGACGAGGGGTTTTCGCAGTTCATCATCGATGGTTTTCCTTTCGGTTCCCCAACACTTTAACCATTAGTAAAGGGCCCAACATGCAAACTTCAACAATTGACAATCGCGTGTCGAAAGTGGTGGCCGACGTGCTCAAGGTGCAGCCGGACCGCATCGTTCCTTGTGCGCGCCTGCGCGAGGACCTCGGCGCCGACTCCCTCGACCTGGCGAGCCTCATGATGGACCTGGAGCGCGAGTTCAACGGTTCCATCAGCGACGAGGAGGCGCAGAAGGCCGCGACCGTGGGCGACATTGTCGCCCTCATTTCCGCGATGGCGTCGGCCGGTCCGACCCAGGCCGCGCCCACGGCGTCGTGAGCCGTGGCGGCCGTCAACGGTGCTTGGTCCATGAAACGCCGCGTCGTTATTTCCGGTATCGGCGTGGTCGCGCCCAACGGCGCGACCACCGAGTCGTTCTGGAAGGCCTGCCTCGACGGCAGCGCCGCGGTCGCGTCGATACCCGCTTCGTGGCGGCAATACGCCGTCTTCGGCTCCACGCTCTGGGCGCCGCTCCCGGCCGTTGACTTTTCGGCATACCGCATCAGCCGCATCGAGCAGATGCAGCAGGACAAAACCGCGCTCTTGGCGATGGCGGCGGCCGAGCAGGCCCTTGCCGGCGCCGGCCTTGCCGCGGAACTTCGCGACGAAAAAAAGAACATTTTTTCCCTTTCCTCCCTCGATCCGGCCAGAGGCGGCGTCTACATGGGCACCGGCGTGGGCGGCATCGTGAGTTTTTCACAGAACCAGAACCATCACCTGCAGGCGCCGCTCGCGCCGCATGTCGCGCCCGAGGCGCGGGAACTGCTCCGGTTCCCTGCCCGGTTCCACCCGTTCGCGGTCGCCATGACCATGCCCAATTCCGCTGCCGCAAGCCTCGGCATCCGGTATGGTCTCACCGGCCCGAACACCACGGTTTCAAATGCGTGCGCCGCGGGCCTCTGCGCCATCGGCCGCGCCTACGAGGCGATCGCGAGCGGCACCGTCGATTTCGCGCTCTGCGGCGGCACCGAATACCTCAACGACGGGTTCGGCGGCGTCTTCAGGGCGTTCGACATCGCGCGCACGCTCGTGCGCGATTGCGGTGACGCGCAAACGGCGAACCGTCCCTTTGACGAGCGCCGCTCCGGGTTCCTCTTTGCCGAGGGCGGCTGCGCCGTCCTCCTGCTCGAGGCACGCGACGCCGCGCTCTCGCGCGGGCGCACGCCCGTCGCGGAAATCACGGGGTTCGCCGAGTCGTTCGACGCCTACAGCATCATGGCGCCGGAGCCGAGCGCCGTGGCCGTGTCCCGTATGGTGGAGCGCGCCTGCCGCGACGCCCATATTGACATCCGCGACATCGACTACGTCAACGCCCACGCCACGGGCACCCTCCTCAACGACATCGTCGAATCGGCCGTCATCGAGCGCCTGTTCGGCCGCCGGCCGCTGGTCAATGCCACCAAGTCGCTTACGGGACACGCCATCGCGGCGTCCGGCGCCATCGAGGCGGCGGTCACGGCGCTCAGCGTTAACCGCAAAACCACCCATGCGTGCAAGAACCTCGACCGGCCGGTGCGGCAGCTCAATTTCGTCCGCGCCCCGGTGACCTTCCCGATCCGCAACGCGCTCACCCAGTCGTTCGGGTTCGGCGGCCACAATGCCGCGATGATCGTTTCGGAAGCCTGAGCCCATTCGCTCACCATAGCGTTCCGTTCACCAGGTCGCGCTCCAGGCCGGCCGCCATGGCGCACGCCGCCGTGCGGTGCTCCTCGTTCACGGTGACGGCCCGTTGCGCCCACTGCCGGCACACCGCGCACGAATTGCACGCGCCGTTGCGGCAATGGTGATTTTCGCAGTCGTCAATGAACCCGTCGAGCGCGCGGTTGTCGATGTACACGGGCGCCGATGCGCGGTCGAATTGCACGGGCAGAACGGTCTCGGCGTATTTTTTATACCGCAGCACCGACGAGATCCTCATGAAATCCGGCCGCATGAACGTTTTGACCATGCGCAGCCGCTGCGACAGCGGGGCCGCCTGTTTCCCGGTGATGGCGGCGATGGGCGCGACAAGCTCCCACAGATTGCCGTCGAATGAGCCGCGCGCATAGGCCTCCACCCTTCGCAGCAGCAGATCGGAGGGACAGCTGCGCTCCACAAGCTTGAAATTTTCATACCCGAGCGTCCGGTAGCGGCCGAGGTCATCGGGCCGGATCCATACCGACCTGATGTAATGGACCGGGTCCGAAAGCCTGGTCTGCGAGCAGTGCAGAAAGCAATAGTCGAAACAAAAACCGTCCAGGCCGTCGTCGCTGCGCGAGCTTTGCGTGAGCAGGTGCATGTGCGTGGGTTCCCAGGCGCAGTTGGGCAGGCAGCTTGCGTTCGCGATGAGCTGCAGGCCGCAGCGCACCGAGGAGCGGATCTTCTGCAGCAGCGCAAAATTCCTGTTGCAGGCAATGGCGCTGACGCACAGCTCGTCGGCGCCCATCTGCTCCCACTGCCGCGCCTTTGCCGGAGAGTCAATGGTGGCGAACACCCCGATTTTCACCTTGAGCCTCGGGTGCTCTTTCTTGACAACGGAGAGCAGGAACGGAAGACTCACGGTGACGCTGTCGACGCCCGCGCCCGCCACGGCGTCGAGCAGGCGCCTGATTTTTTTCTGGCCCTTTCTCGTCTGCTCGAGCCCGTAGAGCCCGGCGGCGTTGAGAAGGTAGTTGAAGCCGATGCCGCAGGCGTGCGCCTCGGCCACGGCCCGTTTGAGCATGTCCGGCCCGGCATGCCGCACGGTGAACGACGACCTGCCGCCGCCCACAGGGTCTTTGGTGAGTTTTGCGTAAACGTCCTTTACTTGGGGGAATGCCGCCAGCTTCGGAATAAGCCCGGGTTGAAAGGAATACGGAACGGAAAAGGGCATGGCGCGCAGTTTAAGCCGAAACCGTGCACACAGGTCTTGATAATGGCCCCCGGTTTCCGGCGTTCCTTTCCAGAAATCGATATTAATGGTGATTTTATCCGAGCTTCTCATTTTCGCAAAACATGTGCCATGAAGTATATGCCGCGATTATAGGCGCAAACAGCGCTATTATGAACAGAACGCCGGTACATCTTTAACACGCGTGATGCGGCCGGTTCCTATTTTTGCCAAAATTTTTCCTGTTTTTAAGAATTACATGGGGAACTTTGAAAAAATCACGCGTGAACGATGATTGCAGCCGTGACAATGTTGCTATTGTTCCAATAATATGGGCCGGCGCGGCAATGGCATTGTTATTGCGGAATTTATTACGCCGGAAAGTTCGCCTTTTTTCCCGTGCCCTTTGCAAAGAGGAAATGAACTGTCCAATGGATAAAAACACGGATTACCTTATCGCGGCGATCGCCGAATCATTCAGAAAAAAAGCGCTCGGCATGGTGACGTGCACCGACCTTACGTCGCCGTTCAAAGACAAGACCGCCACCGAATTTAAAAAATATGTGATCATAGGAGTAAACCCCGACGCCGGGTTCGGCACCTTGACCGCCGCGCCGTGTCTTGGCGCCGTGCTGCAGCCGCTTAATGTCAAGAAGAACTCCGGATTGGTTAATGCAAGAACCGGCGACCGGAACAAACCGAATTAGAAAAGGAGCGCTCCCATGAGCAAAAAAATGAAAGAAGGACGATCTTATTTCATCATCAACACCGACGAGCCCTATGCCGAGGCCGTGTACGGCGTTTTGAAATGCGGCCAGCAGATGAAGGGAGAATGGCCCGAGGGCGATATTTCTTTCAGGGAATGGCACGAACAGACCTTCGGCCGCGCCCCGCAGGCCGAAGAGCACGAAGCGGCGACCCATTGACACGCGCTCCGCGCGGACGGAATTCTCGAAAGGAGACTTTCATGCAAAAAATCATTCCGTTTCTCTGGTTTAATGACAATGCGGAAGAGGCGGTGCGTTTTTACACCGGCCTTATCAAGGATTCGAAGATCGGCGCCGTGACCCGCTACGACGAGGAGGGCGCGAAGGCCTCGGGCCGGCCGCAGGGAAGCGCGATGACCGTGACGTTCACCCTTGCCGGCCAGCAATTCATGGCGCTGAACGGCGGCCCCGTGTTTTCGTTTTCACCGGCCGTTTCCTTCATGGTAAAATGCAAAACGCAGCGGGAAATCGACGAGCTGTGGGAAAAACTGTCGGAAGGCGGGGAACAACAGCAGTGCGGCTGGCTCAAGGACAAATACGGCCTGTCGTGGCAGATCGTGCCGGCCGTCCTGGAGAAAATGCAGAACGACCCGGATCCCCGGAAGTCGCAAAACATGATGAAGGCGCTCATGCAGATGAAAAAACTGGACATCGCGGCACTCGAAAAGGCGTTCACCCCGCAATGAAACCGCCGTTGAAAATCTTATTGATCCTGGAGGTGCTCTGGATGTTCCTTGTCGCGGGGACAATGTTCGGGATATGGCTCGGCCATGATCCGAAAACATTTTCCTACGCCTCCTTTGTCGAAATGCGGCAACATGCAATTCGTTCAATGAATATCAAACTGCCCTTGATGGCTGCCGCCGGCATCCTTCTTACTCTCGTACCGGCATTCCTGGCAAGAAAAGACCCCGGCCTTGCATGGCTGCTTTCAGGGGCGGTTCTTTTATTCGCCGCCGCGGGCGCGGTAACCCGTTTTTACAATCAGCCGGTCAATTCCATCGTCATGACCTGGACGATTTCGTCTCCGCCCCATAATTGGCTCGAACTTCGCGATCAATGGTGGGTCTGGCGCGTTCTCAGAACGGTCCTGGGAATTGCGGGCCAGGGCCTCTTGACCACGGCAGCTGTTTTTTATGTGAAACCTTTATCAAGGAGCATAGCATGAAGGGTAACGCAAAGTTGATCGACGTCCTCAATTCACTTCTCGCCGACGAACTCACGGCCGTCAACCAGTACATGGTCCACGCCGAAATCTGCGAAAACTGGGGTTACGAAAAGCTCCACGACCATTTCCAGAAACGGGCCGTGGAAGAAATGAAGCACGCCGAGAGGCTCATCGGCCGCGTCATTTTCCTGGAAGGCACGCCGATCGTGTCGGAATACCGGAAAATAACGATCGGGCAGGAAGTGCCCAAGCAGCTTGAAAACGACCACGCGCTTGAGTTTTCGGCGATCAAATCGTACAACGACGCCGTAAAATTCGCCGGCGAGGTCGCGGATTTCGCCACGCGCGAAATCCTTGAATCGATTCTGCAGGACGAAGACCGGCACATCGACGGGATCGAAGAGCTGCAGGACCAGGTCAAACAGATGGGGCTGCAGGTGTTCCTGTCGGCGCAGGTGAAAAAGTAAATAAGAAAAGATCACCACGGAGACACTGAGGGCACAGAGAAAACAAACGGTTTAAAGTTGGAAGTTGAAAGTTAAATGTGTTTTGTATTTTTCGTTACTTTCAACTTCCAACTCGCGTGCTTCTTTCTCCGTGCTCTCCGTGTCTCCGTGGTGAATTTCTCATCAAGGACAATTCCATGACAGAATCTCTTACCGGCAAAACCGCCATCGTCACCGGCGCGAGCTCGGGCATCGGCAAGGTGACCGCCCGCGAGCTTGCAAAGGCGGGCGCGAGGGTCGTGATGGTGTGCAGGCCCGGCGCCAAGGCGCAAACCGCGTATCAGGAGATCGCCCAAGCGGCCGGCGCGGAAAACGTCGAGCTGCTGAGCGCCGACCTTTCGGCGCAGTCGTCGATACGCGCCGCGGCGGATGAATTCAAGAAAACCCACGACCGTCTCGACATCCTGGTGAACAACGCCGGCATCTTCCTTCAGGACCGCCGCGTGACCGCCGACGGCCTTGAGCAGACGTTTGCCGTCAACCATCTCGCCTATTTTCTGCTCACCCATCTGCTGCTTGACATGTTGAAAAACAGCGCGCCGTCAAGAATCATCTCGGTCTCTTCCGAGGCGGAGCGCTGGGGCAAAATCGACTTCGGCGACCTGCAGGGCGAAAAACACTATTCCGGGATGAAGGCGTATGCGCAATCAAAGCTCGCGAACATCATGTTTACGTATGAGCTGGCGCGAAGGTTGAACGGCACGTCGGTAACCGCGAACTGTTTGCATCCGGGAACGGTGCGCACCGGCTGGGGCCGCGACGCAAAGGGCCTTTTCAAATTCGGGATGATGCTGTTCTCGCCGTTCATGGTTTCGGTTGACGAAGGCGCGAAAACCTCCCTCTACCTCGCATCGTCGCCCGACGTCGAAGGAGTGACGGGCAAGTATTTCATCAAATGCAGGCCGGTGACCTCCGCCGGGGCGTCGTACGACGTTGGCGTCGGCAACGAATTGTGGGAGGCAAGCAGGACGCTAGTGAAGATATGATTCCAGGATCCAAATTTCAGATAATAAAGCCTGATGGTACCCCGGGACGTGGAATCTTGGATATGTTTACATCCGCGAACATCCGCACCTCATCTCCCCCGCCGCCACCCTTCCCCCATGGCTGGGGAGCCGTTCCTTGACCCATTCCTTCCATCCCACGTTCATTTCCCTGACGAAAAATCCGTTCTCTGCCAACTGCAGAGCCGCCGCGGCGCTCAGCTGTCAGTAATGATGGTGGCAATAGGTGACAAGCTCCCGGTCTTTGGGGAAGCCGGCCATGAGCAAGGGGAGCTCAGCCTTCGGCGCGCAGAGGGCCCCCTTGATGTGCCCCTTTTCGAACGACGCCCTGTCGCGGACGTCAAGAAGCAGAAACTCCTTGTCGTGCGGGAACCCCGCGGCCCATTCCGCCACGGCGTGTTTCGTTTTTTCCGCCGAGATTTTCGCGGCAAAGTAGTCCCGGTTGGCCCTGATGTCGCGCTCCGAGAATTCCATATCAGCTCCTTTCGGTTGCTATTTTCTCAGTACCTTGAACGCATGGTCCCAAGAATTCGTTTTCTCGCCGATCGCCACCCACAACAGGCACAGGGGCTCGAGCAGTCGCGCGCCCGTAATGTCTCCTAAATCAATCACCCCCCAGCCGAACGCCGTGCATAGGTCCGCGACGGTCTTCCGGGCGTTCTCGTCGTTGCCGCACAGGAACATGTCGGGCGGCCCGCCGTCGAACGTCGGATTCACCATGTGTGTGAACCCCACGGTATTGAAGGCCTTCACCACGTTCGATTTCGGAAGCCAGCGCTGCACCTGCTCGCCGCCCGAATCGTTGAGGCCCAGCGCCAGCTGCGGAGGCCCGTTGTCCGTGAACACCAGCGGGTTGGTCACATCGATGACGACCTTGCCCGCCCAGTGCGTTGAATCCGTCAATTGGATGGCATTTTTCGTGCCGCTCCATTTTGTCGCGAGCACGAGGAGGTCGCCGAATTCGGCGGCCTCGTCAAACGTGCCGACCAGGGAATGCGGCGTGTTGCCGTCGAGCCACATTTTAATTTTCTCCTGCTGCGCGCGCCTCGTCCCTATCTTTACCTCGTGGTTGAGGCCCGCAAAACCCGTTCCCAGGGCCCTGCCCACGTCTCCGCTGCCGATGATCCCGATTTTCATAAAGCCCCCTATTTGAAAATGGAAAACCGGACGACTCCCCATGCACTCGATTTATTTATGATGCGCGCAATACCCTTGCCATAAAGTTTACAAGGATCGGGATTCCACCAGCAGAGTTTAGTTATCTCGAAAAATTCCGATATCTGCGAAGCATTGCCAATTTTGCAAAAATGTCCTTTAAAATAGCGAAAATTAAAAAAGTTGCCGCCTGAGGGATAAAAAGATTCCCGGCAACTTGCCGCCGGGCCTTTCAAGCGCGGACCAATTTCGCGATTAAACAAACAAGGCACGGTGGTTGCGGTCTGGTAATACCGAAGCATAAATAAAAACGGCGGCCATCACGAAATACTGAGGACAGAGTGCAAGGGAGGTAACCAATGAAGAAAATAATCATTTACGTGTTGATCGTGCTTTTGTCAAGTATTGCCATAAGCGGCGCGGGGTCGCAAAGCGGCGTGCGGGCCGACCATCAGGCGATGAAAGGGTATCTTACCCTTGGATCCACCGTGGTAGCTTTACCGGTGCAACTGCAGCCCGGCGACAGGATACTATTTATCAAGCCCGACGGCAGGACCGTTTTGCGGCAAACGGTGAGCGGCGGTTTTTTCAGCATCACCGCGGCAAAATTGTCAACGGGCGTCTACATCGTTTCCGTGATGCGAAACGGGAGAACAATCGCCGAGACCGCGGTGCCGGTAAAAGTATCGTAGCGATGGTGACCGGATGAGGAGGAGTGCCGGGCGCGCGGCGAAGCTAGTGTACCGCAAGGGAGAAGGGAAAGCATTTGCCGTTGTCAAACAGTTTTAAAAGGTATATGCCATGCGGTAAACCGGAGGGTATTGCCTGTGTCACGTTGCTCCCGGGCCGCATTGATTTTAATCTGCTTGACAAATCGGCGACAAGTTTTCCCGTAAGATCGTACACCGTAAGCCGGGCGGTAAAGGGATTTGCAACCATGAGGATGTTCTTCCGTTTTCCGGCATCCTTGGCGATCACCCTTGCCGCGCCTTGCTGGTATACCCGGACATAATCGAGCTCCATTTTCGTGGGAAAGATGGTGTTGTCGATGTTCTGTCCCTGATATGCCCCGCCTATCGCCACATTGATGATCAGGAAGAACGGCGAATGAAACGCCGTATAATTCGCGGCCTGGGTGATGCTGGGAACCCCGAAATTGGTGTCATTGACGATAGGACAATCCACGCCCCAGAACAACGTATCGTCAAAGTAATATTCAACGTGCGTGGAATCCCAGAGAAGGCCGTAGGTGTGGAAGCGGTCGCTCAGGGCGGTCGGATAATCATGCTGGCAGCTGTGGTAGCTCGGGGCGCCATTGACTCCATAGTGGCAACACGCGATAAATTCATCGTCGCCGATGGTGGCAGGTACGGGCTGGGGCATGTTCGGCTGTATGACTGCATTGCTCGGCCGCTGCTCATACAATTCCATCTCGCCGCAGGTGGGCCAGGCAACGCCGTGCTGGATGCTGTTGCCCAGGAGCCAAACAGCCGACCACAGGCCCGGGCCTGAAACCTGGCCGAGCGGCGCCTTGATGCTCGCCTCAAAATAGCCATAGGTAAAAATCTTTTTGTCGTGAGTGTCTATACGGCCGGACGTGTATCCAAGATAATTGGGGAGATTCGGATTATACCTTGACCATATGACCAGTTTGCCGTCTTCAACCGTGACGCAGCTTCGGGTGTAGCTCTGCGTTATGCTGTTAGAGACTTGTATGGTGTCGTAACTCCAATTGTTTACGGTATCCAGCGAGGTGCCGTCGAATTCATCGGACCATGCGAGAGAATAATTTGCAGCCGCAGGAGGCAAGGCATGGCTATTGACAAAACATACTAGCACGAGCGACGATAAGTATGCCATCATTATTTTCATTTCGTCCCCCTCTGCCAGACAGATGGCCATTCTTAACGGACGATGGCCAGGAACGCGATATTGTCAAAATATAAAACGCCGCAAGAAAAGCCCATTGGGTGGACTTGACGAACAATGAATCAATACCTGACGAACTGACGATCCGAGATCCTTCAGGAAAGAAGAAAAGGCATCCCTTTGGATGCCTTTCTTCTTCCATTAATAATCAACCCCGCACCGTTTACCTCATCAGCGCCACCGGCTTTACATACCGGTATCCGCCGTCGGCCGCGAGGCGGACCAGATATATGCCGTTTGACCATGCACCGTCCAATGGGACCGCATGCCACCCTTCGGACGCCCTCGCCCGCGGCATGGTTGCAACGACCCTTCCTGCCGCGTCGAGAACTTGCACCGAAACGAACGAGGGGGAGCTCACATAATAGCGGAGGATGCCGCGGGCCGCCCTGACGTTGAATGTCGGAATTGTCAAGCCGGACGCCACCCGGATGCCGGGCCGCACCGCCACCGGCGGGGGCGGCGGCGCAGCGACCACCGTGAACGAGGCGCTGCCGCCGCCCAGTCCCGGCGAGGTCGCGGTAACGTTGACGGTGCCCGGCGTGAACGTGGAGCGCACCGCAACCTTGATCATGCCGCCTTCGGCCGCGAGGTTGGTGTCGAGCGGCGCATGATAGCCGAGCGGCTGGCCCGCGGTCACGTACTGGTTCGCGCCGCCGCGGTAGTTGCCGGGCCCGGTCACCTTGAAGGTGATCACGTTGCTCGCGGTCGGGTTGGTGATTCCGTTCGCGTCAACCACCTTCGCGAGAATGAGCTTGGCGTCGGTGCCGTTGGCCGTGATCTGGAACGTGTCGCCGTCGGCCTGCACGGTCGGTGTGTCCGGGATCAGAACGATGTGGTCGGCCGTGCCGGCGGTCTGCTTCTGGTCGGAGCACACGACGTTTCCGCCTGCGTCAAGGCCGTTGGCGAGGAGCGTTCCGGCCTGCCAGCCCACGCTCCAGCTCGCGCCGGCCACCGGGTCGGGCGTCTTTTTTCCCTGTGAGGCTCCGTTGACGAAGACCTCAACGCTCGGGCAGTTGGAAAACGCGTTGACCGTGACCGTGCCCGACCGGTTCCAGTGGTTGGCAAGGTACACCACGGGCCTGAACGAGAACGGCGTCCAGGCAGCGGCGTATTCCTTGAAAAGCATCTTGGGCAGGCGGTTGAAATCCATCATGGAGGAGCCGAACGACCGCACGCCCGTTGACGGCGTCCCGTCCATGAAGGCCTGGCACTCGCCGGGCGTCTCGGCCATGTACCACTGGCACAGGCCGAAGCAGTTGTCGTTCACGCTGGAGCGCCAGTTGTTCATGAACTGCGAGGCGAATGAGATTTCGCCGTTGTAATCGATCCTCGAATCGGCGTTGCCCCACGCCTCAGCGCCCCACGCGGGATTGCCCGGGCTGCCGTTCTTCATTCCTATTTCGCAACCGGTGACCGTGCACGAGATGAGGTCTTTGGGCCCGAACCCGGCGCCGCGCACCGAGATCGCGCGGGGCGCGAGCGAGTCCCACGTCTGGCAAATGGTCCTGAGCGTGTTGCAGAAGCTGGCCACGATATTGCCGTTGCACACCTCCCAGGCAAGGATCGACGGGTTGTTTCTGTCCCGGATGACTCCGTCGCGCTGGACCTCGGTCTTGAGCGTCTGCTGGTCCGCGCTCGCCGCGCCGCCGAACAATCCTTCGCCGTCGCCGCTGGGCTGCATGAGCATCACGCCCGTGTTGTCGCATGCGTAAACGAAGCCGGGGCTGCAGGCCGAATGGCCGGGCCGCCACAGGCGGCCGCCGCACCGCGTGAGCAGCACGGCGTCGCGGTATTCGATTTCAGGAGGCAGCGCGGTGCCCAGCGCCGGATAGTCGTAGCGGGCCGAGGCGCCGAACATCAGGTGCTTGTGGCCGTTGATATAGGGGAAATTTGCGTCCCAGGTGATGACGCGGATCCCGAGCGGGCTCTCGAACACGTCCACCGTTTTCCCTGCCACCTGCACGATGTGGAACACCCGGTACATGTACGGCGTGCCGTAGGTGCTGGCGTTTGGGTACCACAGGTGCGGATTGTTCACCGTGCCGCCCTGGTCGAACACCGTGCTTTGCCCGGCGGGTACCGACTGCGCGGCGCTCGTGAGCGACAGAACCACGTTGTCGCTTCTGTCAACAACCTTGGTGGTGACCGTGACGCTCTGGGCGCCCGCGCCGTCGTTCTGTACGTTGGTCAGCATGCGCACGGTCGCGCTCGAGCCGTCGCCCGCGACGTTCGTGGTGGCGACATAGGTGCCCCACTGGTTGATCACCGAATACAGATTCAGCGGAACGTGGACATTGTCGGTGATGTGCATGTAGACCGGCCGGAATATGCCGCCGTCCTCCGATCCGAAACGGAACACGGTTGAAAAGCCGGGGTCCTCGTAAAACACGCCGTACTTGCCCACGCGCACCGCCATCACGTTGTCGGCGCCCGCGCCGAACGCGACGTACGGCGTGATGTCCACCACAAAGCCCATGAAGCCAATCACGTGGGTCGCACTGGCGTCCGCGGTCACCGCGCTGTTGCCCTTGAGAAACGTGCCGTTGATGTACACCTGGCAGCCCACGTGCACGCCCTGGAACTCAACGAAGATTTTCCTGCCGAGATAGGCGCTGTCCACGGTGAAATGCTTGCGGTACCACACGATCTGCCCGTACATCGACCCGTCGCCGCCGCCGCTCTGCTGGTTGATGAACGTGTCGGTGTCGTTGTAGGTGTGCGGAATCCCGACGTCTTTCCATCCGACGTCGCTGTACGAAACGGTCTGGGGCCCGGTCGTCGCCGTCATCGTGGGATCGCCTTTTGCGAATTTCCACGGCGTTGCGCCCAGGTTGATCTTGACCCTGTTGCTCGCCTCGCCGGTATAGGTCTGCGAAAACGCCGAAAAGGCGCACAGGGCCGTAAGCGCCAGCATCGAGCGGAAAAATTTTGCCTTCATGGACACTCCCCCTTTTTATGGTTTTTATTTTTATGGGACGTATTTATCAATGCCTGAAATAACTGTCGGCTTATGTGTTTCTTTGGGAGCTTTTATAATTGAAAATATAAGGTTTTTTTAGGCGTCATGTTCCATCTTTATTTCCATAATAATAATTAAGGTTGGGCGTTCCCCGGTCTTTGGCCGGGTCGGCCGTCCTTCCTGTCCCGCCTTCGGCCTCGGGTTGCCACGGCCCCTATATGCCTGACGGCGAGGGCCGGGAAGCACCGCGCTCTTGCGCGGCCTCCGGTCGCCCCTGGCGCGAAACATCATTCTAATTTTTCATCAAGTTTACAAAAGGCATTCCAACCTGATGCCCGTTGCGTTATCTCTTCCTTCCACCGTATAAACTCTATGTTGCCATTGCCAGACCGAGAGCCAGGAGTACCGGCGCGCTGGTGTATGCCGGCTTCCGTTCTTGTTCTCCCTCCGCCATCAGCGCCACCCCCGAGGCTAAGAGAGTCTTTCCCCTCAGTGGCGCAGCAGTGCGCGGAGGACTTTGGGGGCGAGGACGAGTCCGCATTTCCCGAAGGGAACATGCTTTACAATATAGGTTCCATTGTTCCGCAGCCCCCCGGAGCGCACTGCGATAAGCGCCACTGCAGGGGCGGCGTTTTTGCCTACTTTTTTTGCTGCAGAAAAAAGTAGGCCGGGGTTCGGGGCTGGAGGCCCCGAAGAATGGTAGCAGCGCGAGGAAGCCGGCGGCCAGGGGAAACCGCGAAGTGGTGTCCCCACAAAAAATGTTTCATTTGGGAAGAGTGATTATTATTGGAGAACCTGTGCCGTGACCGGCAGGCGTCATGATGATTTATATAGTTAGGAGACAGTCTGGACCTCCCCCACCAAAAAAAGAAATTCTAAATGTTAACGGATAGCCTGGACTGCTTATACATTCCCAGCGTCCATAAAGGGAAATAATCCCTATAAAGCTCGTAGTGATGCATCGCGGTGTTGAAGAAAACGCCCGCGACGCCCTCTTTCGGCCACGATCCGTCTTCGCGCTGCCGCTCGACAAGCAGATCAATGCCGCGGCCGATCGCGTCGCTTCGGGGGTCGCCGGCCAGCAACAGCGCCATCAGCGCCCAGGCGGTCATGATCACCTGGCTCTGGGGGTGCTCGATGTAGCGGCGCTGCACCATGCTTGTCCAGTGCTCGCCCCAGCCGCCGTCGGCCTTTTGCCGTCCGACAAGCCAGTCGCAGGCGCGCCGGATGGACGGATGGCCCGGCGGCCGTCCGCAGGCGAGGAGGCCGCGCACGGCGAAAAACGTCGCATAGGTGTAATTGATGCCCCAGAACCCCTGCCACGGCCCGTCGGGCAATTGGGACTTGGCCAGGAAGCGCTCGCCGCGCCCCAGCGCGGCGGAAATAGCTTTTGTCAACGGGCTTGACGGGAAGCTCCGCCCGAACCGTGAAAGCGCGTCGAGCGCCGACCCGGTGCATTCGACGTACGAATGCTCCACCATGCAGTTGCCGAACATTTCGGAAGGGTTGACGGCCTCGAGCACGAGGCTGCCGCGCTTTTTTTCGTAGGAGCCCCAGCCGCCGCCGCGGTTCTGGCGCGAAAGAACAAACACGGCCGCCGCCGCCAGGGAGGGCTCGTCGACGGCCGGCATGCCGTTTTCGCGCAGCGCAAGCGCGGCGCAGAGCGCCTCGGCCGTGGTGTCGCTCACGGGCCAGCCGTGGCGCGCGTCGGAAAAACACCATCCGCCGGCGCGCGGGTCGCGGTCGAACGCCCGTCCGTCGGCGGGCTCGCCGCGCAGCTGGTTGTCGCGAAAGTACATCGCGGCCCGGAAGAGCGCGGGGTCGAAAAAATCAGACCGCGCGCCGGCGAGGGCGGCCTGCACCGCGAACGCGGTGTCCCAGGTCTGGCTGCGCGCGCCGTTGTACCGGATGCCGCCGTTCGCGTCGCGCCACTGCCAGTATTCCACTCCGTCAAGAGACTTTCCGAGATCGGGATGGCGCGGGTCCGCCGCGTACAAGGCGAGGATGTTGAGCAGGCCGTTGACCGGCGACAGCGCGGCGTACGCGGTGGAGCGCTGTTCGTATTCTATTTTCGCAAGCGCTGCGGCGAGGCCGCGCCGCCGCAGGCGCTCCGGGCGCCATTGTTCACAAATCCCCAGCGCGCCGTAGCACAGGCGAAGCAGCCGCGACGGCGGCTCAAAGAGGTCGCGCCGCGAAAGACGGTTTTTTCCGGCCTTGAAATTTATGCTCCCGTAGGGCGTGTCATACAATTCTTCCCGCAGCGCCTTGGTGAGCTCATCGGCCGGCCGCTGAAACCGCTTTCCATAGAGAAAGCTCATGGCAAGATAGATGAGCCGCGTGTGGCAGTACCACCGCGAAGGGTGCAGCGGAAAAGCCCGGGGAAGCAGCCACAGCTCCGGCGGCAGAGGATGGATGCCTTCGTAGCCGTACAAATTGCAGAACGCGAGCCAGAGCTTTCCCCACGTGGGTATGGCAAGCGGCGTTCCCAGCGATCTGATGAGCGCTCGCGCGCGCACGAGCATCTGATCGCCGGCCGGGACGCCGATCATGCGCAGCGCGACGTACGCGAGCGTGGTGACGAACAGGTACGCGGGCGATTCGGCGTGCAGCCCCCATCCGCCGTCGCTGGTTTGCCAGATTGTAAAGTATTTGCGGTATTCGGCGTGAAGGCTGGCGGGCGGCGCGTTGCCGACAATGGTCCGCGTGATGAGGTATTGCGCCAGCAGAATGGGAGACCACACCACCTCGGCCTCCCACTCCCCCCGTTTGGTCTGAATCTTGACAAGATGCGCGAGCGAGCGCCCGATCGCGCCGCGGACCGCTGCGTCGTTGGGGGCCATGGTCACACCTTTGCAAGCACGAACGCCGAGAAGCGCTGCATCGCGGGAAGCGTGCCGAGGTCCGCCGCCGGGGCGAACAGCGGGCTTCCGATGAATCCGTTGAACGCGGCGCCCGCGCGAAGCGTCAGCGAAAAACGGCGCCGCAGCGCCGCCCGGTAGCGCAGCAGCAGTTTATGATCGATGCCGCCGCCCTGCGCGGCGGCCGCCACCGCACGGCCGGCGATCTCCCCGCTTTCGAGCGCGTAGGAGATCCCCTCTCCGGTCGCGCCGTGCACGATCCCCGCGCTTTCGCCCGCGAGGAGCACGCACCCGTCAACCACCCTCCCCACGCCGCCCGCGCAGCGCACCGGCGCGCCCGTGCGCCGGCCGACCTGCTTTGCGTTTGTCAATCGTGAGGCAAAATGCCGCTCCAGTACCCCGTCAAAGACGTCGTGCAGCGATTGTTCGGCCCGCTGTTTTCGCGCCATGAGCCCGATGTTCACGCGTCCGCCGGGCTCCGGGAACACCCACGCGTAAAACGGCGACAGCTCCCGTGAAAAAATCATTTCCATCTCAAAGGGACTGTGCGGGAAATCCGCGTAGCGCGCCATGATCGAGTCGAGCACCGGGCCCGCCGGCGCCGTGACGCCGCGGATGTTGTTTACGGCGCCCGCCGCCACGACCACCGCCGCCGCCTCGATGTCGCCGCCGGCGGTGGAAAGAACGGCCCCGTTCTTTTCCCGCGTGATCGCCGCCACCTTCACGGACGGGAAGAACCGGGCGCCGGCCGCAACCGCCCGTTGCACCATGAAATCGTCGAAACGGTCGCGGGGCACCACGAGCGCCATGTCGCGGGGCGAAACGAGGCGCGAGCTCTTGCCCGACGGCGCCGTGAAATGGAGGCTCGAAATCCTGGACGCCAGGCGTTCCACGTCCGCGAGCAGGCCCTGCCGGCCGAGCCACTCGCGCGCGCGCGGCCCGAGCCCGCCCGCGCAGGTCTTCTGCCGGGGCCAGGGCTTTTTCTCGATAAGCTTTACATTACGGAATCCGGCGCGGCACAGCGCGAGCGCGGCGGCCGAGCCGCAGGGCCCGGCGCCCACCACGCAGAGGGGAAGGCCGCTTTCCATCACGCGGAGCGCGCCATGCGCCGCATGAGGCTGCCCGACACCTTGCGGGTGAAGCGAACGGCCGATTTGTAATAGGGTTCCCAGAACGCGCCGGAGTGCAGCTCGCCGAGCAGGTCGTCGAAAACGTCCTTGAGCGCGGCGCGCCACTGCGGGTCGATCGCCACCGCATTGTCGGCCCATTTCCGGCAGTACCCGCACTCGTCGCAGTCGCGGGCGGCGCAGCCGTTGGCGCGGAAGGGGTCCAGAAAGCCGTCGAGTTTGCGGTTGTCAATGAACACCGGGTTGGGGCCCTTGAGCGGGTACAGGATGCTCGCGGCCTTCCCGAACTTGATCACCTTGATGAATTTGAACAGGTTCACGGCCGCGGGCTTGAGGAAGTATTTGATGAGCCGCCAGGTCGAGAAATATTCGAGCTCGTGCCCCGAGAATTTCTCGTGCGGATACGCGTAGTTCTGGAGCAGGTCGAGCAGGTTGCCGTCGTGGCGGCGGTGGTAATACGACTTGACGCGCTCAACAAGAATTTTGGTGGGCGTGTTGCGCTCCACGATCTTGAAATTCTCGTAGCCGATGTCTTCGTAGTAGTGGAGGTCCTCCGGCCGTATCCAGTTGGCGCGCACGAAATTGACCGGCTCGGTGAAGCGCAGAAAGTTGCAGTAGATAAAGCAGTAGTCCAGCGGGAAGCCGCGCGAGTTTTTCTGCGAGGCCGCGTTGAGCGCGGCCGCGTGGATGCCGGCGATGGCGCAGTCCTGCCTGCACCAGTTGTTGACGATGAGCTGCAGCTCCACCGCGTCGCCCGCGGCCCGCCGCATGGCCTCGAGCACCTTGAACTCCCGGTAGATCCCCACCTCCGATATCACGATGTAGTCGGCGCCGGCGTCGGCCCAGAACCGTATCTTGCGCGGCGTGTCGGTGAAGCTGTGCGAGCTGATGCGCACCTTGATCCGGGGAAAGCGCTTCTTGATGATCTTGAGAAAGAACAGGCTCGACACGGTGATCGAGTCAACGCCCATGGCGTCGAGCCACTCCACCATCTCGCTGAACCGCCTCTGGCCCTGGCGCGTGAACTCCACGTTGCCCATGGTCGAGGCGTTGAGCAGGTAGTTGAACGCGATGCGCTGCCGGTGGCAGGCGTCGACGTACGCCTTGAGCCTGTCTTCCTTGACAGAGGGCAAATAGAACGACGGCCTTCCGCCGCCGAAATGGTCCACCGAGAGCTTGCCGAACACCTCGTAGACCGGATAGGGCTTGAGCCCCTCGAGCAGGGCGGTGTCGAAATTGCAGGCGACTGAAAATTTCATCAAAACCTCCAAGGGGAATTAAAATAAACTATAGGCCGGCCAGGGGGACAGGAAAGAATGAGCAGGCAAAAAATAGGCCAATAAGACATGAAAGAGCTGGGCGTTCCCCCACCTCGCGCATCGGCGCGAAGTGGGGTCGTTTCTCCTTCCGGGCTCGGCTATTAAATGATCCCAAATGTTTTTTGACGCCGCGAAGCGGCATTCTGCTATGGATGCGTTGCGAAGGGGCGACGCCTCGCGAGCTTGAATGCGAGCGAACTCGCGCGCCCCTTTGCAGGAAAGGGTGTGCCCCCGGATCACCGTCGCCGCGCTATCTTTCGTTATGTGAAACAATTTGCGGCGACGGAAGCCGGGGGCCAGGGGAAACCACGAAGTGGTGTCCCCACCAAATGAGATTTAGAAGCCTAATTATCCGTGACCGGCAGGCGCCCTCATTAATTAGACGTTCATGAAACAGACTGGATTTCCCCACCATATCTTCTTATATCACAATGCAATAGACATACGACGAAATCGATTTCGTCGACATTTGGGCCGGTCTTTGATATAATATATGGAAGCCCCGACTTTTGCAAAAAATGGACAACGGGGACGGCGAAGCGGCAAAAGGCCGGCACAAAAAGAGCACGCGATGCTGGGAAAAGCAGAAATTCTCAAAAGTAAAATCCTCATTGTCGACGACGATGACGACGACGTGTTTCTGGCAAAGGAAATCCTGACCCAGGCAGGGTACCGAAACGTCGACGCCACCCTGGCGCCGGAAGAAGCGGCCCCGCTCCACGCCAAAAACAATTACGGCCTCATCATGCTTGACCTGAGAATGCCCAAAATGAGCGGGTTCGAGGTCATGGAAAAACTCCGGGAAGTGGAGACCATGGGCTACCTTCCCCTGCTGGTCGTCACCGGAATGCCCACCGAAAAGATCCGCGCGCTCAAACTGGGCGCGAAAGACTTCATCGCCAAGCCCTACGAGGCGTCGGAGCTGCGCATGCGGGTGTACAACATGCTCGAAATGAGGCTGCTGCACCAGGAAATGCAGCAATACAAAGACATCTTGGAAGAGAAAGTCCGGCAGCGCACCGCGGAAATCAAGCAGAGCCACCTCGAAACCATCGTGGCAATGACCCGCGCCGCGGAATACAAGGACGAGGACACCGGCGACCACCTTGAGCGCATCGGCTTCTACTGCAAGGAGCTCGCGACCCTGCTCGGCGCAGACGCCGTCTTCACCGATACCATTTTCTTCGCAAGCCCCATGCACGACATCGGCAAGATAGGAATCCCGGACAACATCCTGCTCAAGCCCGGCTCGCTCAACCCGCAGGAATGGGAGATCATGAAAGGCCACACCGGACTCGGCGCAAAAATCCTGGAAAACTGCAAAGCACCCTACCTCAGAACGGGCGCCGAAATCGCCATGAACCACCACGAACGGTGGGACGGCGGCGGCTACCCCAACAAACTCGCCAAAACCGCCATCCCCCTCTCCGCCCGCATCATGAACATCTGCGACATCTACGACGCGCTCAGAAGCAAACGGCCGTACAAACCGCCGTTTACCCATGCAAAGACCTTCGACATCATCACCAAGGGCGACGGACGCACCATGCCCTCGCATTTCGACCCGGCGATACTGGAGGCGTTCAGGAGCAATGGGAAGAAGTTTGAAGAGGTGTTTGAGGAGTTTCGGCAGAAATAAGATTTTCTGAAGCTCTTTTTCTACGACTAATAAGGTAAAAAAAATTTGGGCGTTTCCCCCATTTGCGGGTAAAACCCGCATATCTTATCACTTTGTAAACTTTGGAAGATTCACCGCAGAGACGCAGAGAACGCAGAGAAGAAATGAGGTGAAGAGTTAAGAGTGAAGAGTGAAGAGAAAAAGCCGCAAGGATATGGAACGCGGAGAAAAGTTGCAGAGGTCGAGTTTGTAAATCAAGTTGACGGTTTGCGGTTGACAGTCGACGGCGAAGAGCACATTACGATGTCATTGCGAGGAGCGCCGCGACGAAGCAATCACCCGCTGAAAGTTTTCGGACGTCTTAACTTTTTCTCTTTGCGTCTTTGTCGCTTTGCAACTTCGAAGATTCCCGTGCGGGCAATAATATTTGATTAATACTATTTGTCAAGATATCATTTCCAAAAGGAGGAATATGGCGACGCAAGAACGGACGCTGGTGTTTGATTACCAGGTGTCAAGATTCGTGATGGGCGTGATCGCCCTTACCCTGCCGGCCGTCGTGACCGTCGTCGCCCGGACGCCGCTCACCTCCATCAGCGCGTCGTATTACACCCACGGCCGCAATGAATTCGTGGGAATGCTGTTTGTCGTGGCCGCTTTTCTTCTGGCATACAACGGTTACACAACCCGGCAAAGCATCGCAAGCAAACTGGCGTCGCTCGCGGCAATACTCGTGGCGCTTTTTCCCACAAACTGCGATACCTGCGACATAACTTCTGTAAACATAGTCCATTACTGCTCGGCAACCACGTTGTTCGCCATACTTACCTTTTTTTGTTTTGGACCTTTCCGCAAACGAGCAAGTGATAAAGCCGGAGACCCAAAGGCAAATGAAAATGATAACCGGAAAAAGGTGAATAAGCCGAGACGCCGTAAAAGAATATACCTAACCTGTGGAATTATAATGATTGTTTGCATAGCGAGCCTGCTAATCTATACGATCGTGTCAATTATAATGAAACTCAAACCACAGCCATTCGGAATATCCTTCTGGTCCGAGGCCGTTGCACTGGCCGCATTCGGGGTCGCGTGGATGACGGCAAGCAGGCCGATAGGATTGTTGGCGGAAAAGGATGAAAAGATGGTGCTGTTCAAGAGATAAAAACAAGAACAGCCACAAAGACACGGGGACACAGAGAAGAAGTGAATAGTTAAGAGTGAAGAGAAATAAGAAAAAGTAAAGAGAGAATTAGAGCTTGACAATGAGGAGGCATTCATGACGCGTTCGGCAGACCATGCATTGCAGATCGCCGTTGCTATGGAGCCGCGCTGTCGCGCATCACGCAGAAGGAGAAAAAACACCGGGCGGCGCTGGAGCAAGAAAGAAGGAGCGTTGGAGCGTAGATGCGTAGACGCGCGGACGGGTTGAGAAGTTTAGGAGTTTAGGAGTTTAGAAGTTGAGGAGTTGGGTATCATGACTTTGTCTCTTTGCATCTCTGTTACTTTGTAACTTTACATACTGCAAGATTCACCGCAGAGACCGGGTGCAGAATGAAGAAAAAAAAGCCGCGGAGGCACGGAGAGTGCGGAGCAGACAACCATCGGGTTTAACGGCAAGTCATTTCAGGCATAATCTTCTTTTCTTTTACGGAACAAGAGTCGCGCCTCTATTGTCCGTTCCGGATTGATTTGATGAAACGGTGAATCGCCGTCCAGTATTCCTGTCCGTGCTCGGAGGCCAGATCGCCGTGGTGCCCTCCTTTGATGGCGACGAATTCCTTTTGGGTCGCGGCAAGGGAGTACAATTTATAACCCATGGACAGGGGGATCACCTCGTCCGCGGTGCCGTGCACCACCAGCAGCGGGCATCGCAGGTCCCCTATTTTGGCGGCATTGTCAAACGAGTTCCCGGCCGAGGCGGTCAAAAGCGGTCCCAGGCCGTGGGCCCTGGCATAGTCCTTTCCCGAGGAGAGCGGCGCCACGAGAATGAGCCCGGCGACGTTTTTCTCCGCCGCGGTGTTGACCGCGACCGCAGAGCCGAGCGACACGCCGAAAATGAAAATGTTCCGTTCTGCGAACCCGAGGGAATCATTGACATAACGGAAAGCCGCCTCGCCGTCGAGGTAGATGCCGGTTTCGCTCGGCCGGCCCGTGCTTTCCCCGTAGCCGCGATAGTCCACGGCCAGCACGCTGAGCCCCATGGCGCGCAGGGCGAGCAGGTCGCCGATCTGGCGGTCAAGGTTCCCTGCATTGCCGTGAAAGTACACAAGCGCGCGTGCCGAGCCAGTGTCCCTGGCCAGCAGGCAGTTGAGCCTCACGCCGTCGCTCGTGATGATGAAACGGTCCTCGAAACCCGGCGGCAGCGCGGCCTTTTCGTGTCCGTATGATTTTTCCGGATGGAACGCGATGGCGTTGATGACCCCGCCGCAGGAGACGAGCATCACCGCCACCGCTGCCGCTGCGGTTTTCACAAGGGTTTTGAAAATATGCCGCGCCGGGTTCGTATTATTGCCCATACTTCTTAAAAAAAAGCAATTCCAATACCAATGTGCGTTCGTTAATTATGGAAAATCCGTCAATTAATCGGAGCAGAGACTTGTCCTGGGCCTCTGGGAGTGCAAAAACCTGGTGCGGTCCATTCGCTGGATGAAAAATCGGCGCATTCAGGGGGTGGTCTCTGAATTATTCCGCCCTTACAGGCCCAATATTTACAGAAGGCAATCATTGACAAAAGGCATTATTGTTTTTTCTTGAATGCTAATACCCCGGATGTGCTGTCGGTTACCGTTTGCGTCGCCGACGTGTATTCGAGGACCATGTAGAGCATGTCCCCGTCGACGGTGTAATCGTATTCATACTGGGCTGATCCGCAATCGGAACCTATGTTGCCATTGTTGGCGATGAGTTTACAGGACGAAATTCCGGGAGAAGCATAGACGCTGCCTTCGAGAAATTTGGTTGTGGTGACGACGACGGTGTCCTGCCAGCTGGTTGTTGGCATATAATCCTGCGTCAGCAGGCTCCACGGGATCCAGGTGCCGATAAGTTGCGGGTCCACGCCGGAAGTCCCGTTGCTCATGATGGCGAAGGTTTTCGCCCGACCGACGATTTTCGTGGTATCGGTGTCGTAAAGGTTGACGCATACCGTGAACGTTCCCGCTTTGGGAAAATGTACGCTGAAGGTGTTTACGTTCGTTTTTGTACCGGAATCGACAACGGTGTTCAGGCTGTCGGTGACCACCCATTGGTAAACCGCCTGCGCAGGCAGGCTGCCCGACGAAGCAGTGAAAAGATACGTTGAATCGGTGGTTCCGTTCATGTTCACCGGATTGATGCTGAGTGTGCTGTTGACAATGGTGATCCATCGGAAATCGAGAAAACTCCAGGTGGCGTGAGGCGTTCCGCCGGACATGGCAAATCCGTACACTGTGGTACCGGGCGAAAGGTACAGCGTGTCGAGGCCCGACGCAGTGGTGGTCGTCAACAGAGTGCCGTTGCTATCGTAAATTGAAAGGTTCTGAAGGCCGTTGGTCCCCGCATAACAGGTCGCGCATGCGGCGGATATACACGAGACAATGAGCGTATCGGCATCGGTGATGAGCGTGTCGCCCAATGCATAGCCGCTGCCGTCATAGACCCACAGGGTGTATTTGGGAAAACGGTCGTTTCCGATTGTTCCATTCAGAAATTGCGCCCAGCGGGCTCCGATTTTGTCCCAGTCCACCATGGACGTTTTCGCATAATAGCCTATCCCCCAATACGGGCTTTCATCTGCTTCGTTGGCGTTTTCTTTTGATGAATATGGATCGAATTTAACGGCCGCGGCATTATAGGTTATGGTGCGCACCTGTCCGGGATAATTCGGGTCGGCGACGTACAGCAGCTTGCTCGCCATGTCCGCTTTATAGGCGATGATGGCATGGCCGCCGGAATCGCTTCGTAATCCGATATATTGGGGTTGGTTGGTGAGAAGAATACTGTAGGCGAACGCCTTCCAGCTTAAATTCTGGAAATTAGGATTCCGCGCGATGGTCGAGAAGACCTGGCGGAGTTTACCGGTCCACACGATATCATTCTGCACCGATGACGCGAACCTGATGCCCCGCGGATTGTCCTGCCACATGAACCATTTGTCCGCCGGATTGTTCAGTTTGTCATAGGCATGATAAAGCGGCGGCAGGTGGTCTTTGAGTTTTTTCTCGCTGTAATACCACATGGCGGTCATGCTTTGCCCCGCGCACATGCCGCCGTCCGCGATATAGGATCCGGCGTTGACAAATTCCCAATCGTCAACCTGCGGCAGAAAGCCGGACGCTATGGTCCCTTTGCTGAAGAGGACCACCGTGTCGATGACGCTCACCAGAATCGAGAGCGCGGTGGTTGAGAGGGACGATGCCTTCCCCAGCGCCGGCTGCGCCGACGGGGTCGTGAAGGTCCGCGTGGCAACGGTGATGCTTGCGGAGTCTTCGGCGACAATCGGCAGTCCTTCCAGGGACCCGCTCGCCGCGTCGTAGATGAACCCCATGGCAAAACCGCCGCCCGGAATTTTCGCGGGAATGGTGATGATAACGGCGCTGTCGGCATACCCCGTTCCCGCGTCGATGGTGACCACCGGTGTGACGGGATGAAAATCGGCCCCGAAATTGTAGCTCTTGATTTCGGAGGTTGACACCTGAAAATCCCTGCTCCCGGAGAAAGCGTTCGCGGGAACAGTGATGGTGAGGCCGTTGATCGCGCTCGACGAATTGGTGATCGCGAAGGTGCCGCCGCTTGGGGGAATAGTTTGCGTGCCGACAACGACCGGATCGGCGGTCTCCAAGGACCCGCTGCCGGGAGCGGGTTTGGGACTGGTGGGGTTATTGCTCGTGCAGAAAAATGTCAATCCTGCAAAAGATACTACTGAGGTTAAGAGGACTGTTTTCAAATAACCCATAGGTTCTCCTTGAAATTTGAAATAAACTTGCCCTGCGCTTCATTTTTCTCCTGATTGCACCAAGCGGGGAAATAGAGTGCCAATGCAAGCCCAATTTTATCATCTTGGTCATGGGTTTTCGATGTTTTTCCTGTTTTCTCTCGTTCACCGGATCCGTACTGTTCCGGCCTTCCATCGTTTCACCGGAGCTCGATTAAAATTCCTTCACCCATCCCTCATCTCATCAGCGCCACTCTTTGGCATTTCTCGAACGATCCGGTTTTCACCTTCACCACGCAGCACGTTGCCGCGATGGCGCGCGTGTCGCATTCGATGCTGTTTTCCCCGGCCTGGAACATTCGGGACGCGAGCGTTGCCATCAGCCTGCCTGCGAGGGAATAGAGCGAGACGACGGCGTGCTGCGGACGGGACAGCCGGAATGCAATGGCCATCGAACCGGCGTTGTTGCCGCGCAATTCCATGATAAAATCGGACCCGCTCTTCGAGGGAGCGATTGGCCTTTCGATTGCCATTATTTCGGAAAACGGCCTTCGCCAGACGCCGTTGTTGCCGCTTCCCAGAAAAAGATACGGTCCGGCGGCCGCGAGGCACATGCCCTGGTTGCCCTGGGGCAGACCGGCGCTGATGTCGGACCATGAGCCGCCGAGGTCCGCGGAATAGAAGACGCCGGATGAATAGGTCGCGGCGAAAAAGCCGCCCCTGCCTGCGAGGAGGCCGTTGACGTCCGATTGTATCTGCGGGGCGTTCGCCGCGCTCCAGTGCGTTCCATTGTCAAAAGAGAAATACACGGCGCTCCCGATCCCGGCAACGGCGTTCGCGCCGGCGGCGGCGAGGGAAAGAACGTACGCGCCCAGCGCGGACGGCGGCAGGCCGGAATCGGCCGCGGCCCACGCTGGGCCGCTCTTTCCATACCGGAATATTCCCGCTGCCCAGGTCCCGGCGATCACGGCATCACCGCCGGCCGCGAGCGAATACACCGAGGTCGAGGCAGGGAGGCCGGAATCGACGGCCTGCCAGGTGCCGCCGGCGTCGGGGAGCAGGAACACGCCACGGGTGTGGGTCCCGGCAAAAACGCCGGTCGCGGTCGCGGCAAGGGAATGGACAAGCGTCTGGCCGGGCATGCCGGAATCGGCGATCCAGCTTGCGCCGTTGTCAAGCGAACGGAACACGCCCGCTTCGGTGCCGGCAACCACCGCGTTTGCGGCGAGCGCCAGCGACGGCACGCGTCCGGCGGTCGGCGACACGGTGCCGGCGACCGTCCAGTGCATGCCGCTGTCGCGCGAGACGTACGCGCCGTTGTAAGTGCCTGCGAAAACAAACGAGTCGCGGGCGGCGAGCGAAAGCACGGTGCGGTTCGCGGGGCCGGCGGTCTGCACCCACTGGGCGTGCGGCGCCGCGGCCGCGACAACGACAAAAAACATTGCCCGTACTATTTTTTCCATGCGTTGACTTCTTTCCGCCGACGGAAAAGCCTTTGTCAATTCCTATCGAACGATCACTGCCTTTTCATATGAGATATTGCATTGCTGCCGCAGCATCACGACATAGCCGCCGGGCCGGACGGCCGAGCCCACGGGGACCGTCACAGCGAATGCGCCCCGTTGGCACCGGCCCTTCCACAGGAGCGCGGCCGCGCGGCCGCGTAAGTCGCACAAATCAATTTCACCGGGCCCCGCTTCCCGCACCGTGAACGATACCGTGAGCATGCCGGGCGGCGCCACGCGCGCCGATATTCCGTCCATGGGCCTGCCGTCCGGCCCCCGTCGCGCGGCGGCCGTCGAAGGCGTGTAAAACCTTCCCCGCATGATGACCCCGCTGTCGCCCGCCAGCCAGCCGTGGTCCTTGTCAAGGAACACGACGTCGCGGAACCACACGGTGACCGCGCCAGCCTGGGGCCGCGGGTAACGGAGGTCCCAGCCCGCGCCGCTGTCGGCCGAGGTAAGCACGGCGCCCCCCTGGCCCACGATGACGCCGCGCTGCGGGTCGGCAAAGGAGATCCCTTCCGGCCATTCGGAAATTTTCTCCACGAGGCTCCAGCTCGCGCCGCCGTCGCGCGTGCGGATGATGTGGCCGTTTCTGCCGATGCCGAAGCCGCGAAGCGTGTCCAGGAAAACGATCCGGTTGACGTAGCCGGCGGTCTTGATGAACGCGCTGTCGGTGATGGAGTAAAAGGAGACCGGCGCCTGCCACGTGCGCGCCGAGTCCGTTGTTCGCAGCAGGTAGTCGGCGCCGGTCGCCCACCCGTGCCTTTTGTCCGGAAAACAAAGTGACGCGATGTCCCATACGGTGATCATGTATGACTGTGCCAGTGTCCATGCCGATCCGCCGTTGACTGTTTTGTAAAGCACTCCTTCGTTGTACATGTTCGCGCCGTTCATGTCGCTGCCCGACACGAACCCGGTGGAATCGTCGAAGAACAGGCAGTCGGAGAAGCTCGTGCGCGGCGGAAAGTATTGGAGCGTCCATGTCGCGCCGCTGTCCGTGCTTTTATACACCTGCGCGGTGTCGGTGACGAGCCAGCCGGTCGCGTTGTTGATGAAGCTCACGGCATCGATCGTCCGGGCCGTGAAGGCCGTTGATTTCTGCCAGTGCTGCCCGCCGTCGGAGGTCCTCAGCAGCGTTCCCGCGTCGCCGCACGCCCACCCATGCAGCGTGTCGGAAAACCGCACCTGCCACAGCGTCACGTGAACGCCGCTCTGCTGCGGCACCCATGCCACCGAATCGGACTGCGCCGCGCAGACCACGGTGATGCCCGCCAGAAAAACACATGCCGTAATCATTCGTTTCATGCGAAAATCCTTTTTTTGGTACAACGGCGCTTGCGCCCCTTCCGCAATGCCGCTCAAGTGAATTATAAGGATTCGGGCGATGTTTGTCAACGACGGCTTCGGTGCTCTATTCTTAACGCGTAGGCTCAAATTAAATGTAACCGAATACCTATCGGATACATACTGTTTTT